>Ga0065711_1001001_pt1 | contig 73299 bp, 46 predicted proteins | sample Hoacrofraction12_FD_59098 | JGI IMG/M metagenome (GOLD analysis project Ga0065711, IMG submission 59098) | Hoatzin crop microbial communities from Cojedes, Venezuela - Epithelial fraction 12 v2 (version 2) | ecosystem: Host-associated > Birds > Digestive system > Esophagus > Crop | place... | reverse complement strand
CCCCCCCCGTCAGCGAACACTTTGGTCTGATTGCCTATTATGCTAGAGATTTTAACCTTTACAATTAACAATGCCCCGAAGCAATCGTATCTCTAGGACCCCAGCCATAGCATATCAGCTCCTAAATACCTGCCTCCCCGAGGCAGGCAGCACCAGGGGAATATCTGTGCCGTTCTCCACACCCCTGGGTCCTTAGTTGTGGCTTTTCCTTGCAGGTGCTGGACACTCTGCAGAAGTCTGCAAAAGATGGTGTCGTTTCACACAGGGCCAAAACCTGCCCAGGGAGCAGCCCCAAGTAGCTGTTGTCACGCTCTTTGCAGCATGGAAATCTGAGTGGTGGTTACCACTTCTCTTCTGTGTATTTTTATTGTTAACAAGCCATTATAGTTTCTGGTGTGATTCCCTAAAAACAAAATAATTTGCAATGACTGTGTCCAGCTACAAGGCTGTGACACTTGATCTCTCCAAGCGTGTTTTCAGCACAGTGGGGCTGCCTTTGAATTCGCCTCCGGCTGTGCCTTCTGCTAACACAAACGGCAAGGAGTCAGACCCGCGTGGCTGAATCACATTTGTGTATTTTCCCAGGCAGCTCCTGAATCCTGAGGCCTGCTCAGAACAGAAATGTCAGGCGCAGCGGGACCTAGTCTGGCGTGTGGGTGGGTTTACTCAGGCATGGAAATCAAATCTGGGCCCAGGAAGCAACGCGTGATGGCAATGGGACGGGGCTCAGCCTGCAGCTGGAGCGGCGTTTCAACCTGCTGGGGTGGCACAGCATTGAAACGAAGGCATGGTACTCCCTTTCCTGATTTTTTTTCTTTTTTTTATCTCTGCTGCACTGGGTATTCTGACTGGTTCACACTAAGGCTTCACAAAAATTGAAGAGAGAGAATATAACAAAAGAACTCACTTCTAAAATATTTTGAGAAGACGCAAAAAAAGTGAAATTCTCATTACTTCTTTTTATTCCCTTTGAAGTGGGAAGAAATCACATTTGTATATTTGAATTTTGAAATGTAAACAGGCACTCTGGCCCTTGGTGTTTCACTGCTATTTATTTTTAATAATGAAAGCAAACGAGAAAAGGAAAGCATCTGTCAAGCACACAAACACCGTTTGACCACGCTCCATACACGTGCGAGAAGAAGACCAGCAGCTTCTCACTGCCCTCAAGCCCAGAAGGGAAATACACTCTGGAGAAGGCTAAATCTGAACAGCCCATACTGTACTCCTGTCCTCACAGTTCTCTCCATGCCTAGAGAGAGGAAAAAGCAATACGTGGGCTGTAGAGTTTATCAAGAAGTTGCTAGTACACAAACACTGTTTTCCCCAGAGAGATAAACAAAGAGAAAGAAACAAAAGGATACATTGCCAAGGAGAGAGAAACTCAGGACCATCCATACCAGCCCCATCCCACTGGGTCTCCAGCTAGGGCAGTTCTGCCAAAACACGCAAAAGTTGCTTCAGGGACTTCACAAGGAAATGTGATGTGCACTTTCTAAAAACAAGCAAGCCAAAAACTTGCTGGTTTGTATAAAGACCTACCTCTGCTTCTTCCATGTCTGGCAGCACATCTCTATGCATCATTTCATGTCAAATCCAATCTGACAAAACTCTTTGAGACTGATGCTGTGACTTTATGCTCCTCCTAATGGACCATGACTATCTATGGCTCTTACATGCAAGAATTTCAATAACAAAGATTGCCATGGACATCAGAGCTTACGTCAGGATATAAAAGTTCCTGATTAAGATTTCACATGGCTTCACACATCAAGATGAGTCCATCTTTAGGCAAGCACTATATAGGCAAACCTTGGCAAAACACTATAAGGCAAACATCAGAATTATGATTCAGCAGCAGCCATTTTATAGACTGTAGCACGGACAGATAAAATTGTTCATAGAGTATTTCCTACTCCCACCTGAGAGAATTACGGTGTACACCACTGATAATATCTTGGCACACATCAAAGGCAACGTTGACTTTATACCATTAGCTGGCAAACACAGCAACAGGAAAAAAAGCCTCCTAAACCAAAAACTAAGTCTTTTGGTAGCCTGCTTCCTTTCCCTCTCATGTCAGCGGTGGCCCTCACCAAAGACTTCACAGAAAGCTACCATTTGATTTGGAAGTGCTCCCTTCTTCCCAGGTCTCTCAGAGCATCATTATAAGCAAGGGGGCCATTGCCAGCTTCCTGCAGCTCTCCTGGGCTGTGTTACCAGGTCCATGCCCTCAGTGTCCGACCCTGTTGTCCACAAGAGCCTTGGTGTACAAGGGTGAGCAATGCTATGTCAGCTCTCTGGATTTCAGCAGTGTCTGTCCTGCATGTGATTCAAAACCACAGTCTACCCACATACATCATCTCTATAACCACGTAATCCTGTTTTTTGTTATCCCTGCCATTCCTCCCACCTTCCTTCCTATTGCTTGTGTCATTAACTTATTGCACCTCAGCCACAAGTAGACTATAGATTCTTCAAGACTTCTTATGCTTCAGTATCTTCTTGCCTAATGGGAACAACCAGAACACAAATAGTCATTACAAAACAAACATAGACCTCAACAGCTGGGACAAAGAAGAGACATACATGTAATTTCAGCCCCTAAGGTCTGTTTGACCTAGAAACCCATATTCCCTTCAAGGAATTCCTCTTGTGCTTTCTGCTTTAGGTCAGAGATGAAGCTGAATCAAACTGTAAGGAAATGCAATAAATAAACAAAACCATTTTGTGATCTGAAAGTGTGGTATGTTTACATTCAGTTTCCTGGTCAACTGACAGTTGGATAAAATCCAAGAATTGAACAAAATAACTGAAGAAAAAAATGAAGAAAAATCGAAGAAAAAAATCTCTACCAGTAGAGATCCCTGAAAGGGAAACAGTTCATATATCACTGCTTCCTTGTAACATAGCTTTCCACAGACTGAGAAAACTACCATCTGCAGCTTATTTCATATTTTCAGTTTTAAATAAGATATGTGCAAAAAAGAAGAAAAGGTGAGATACCAAGAACGCATGCAGAGTCCTCCAGAATTGGTTTTGCAACCCAAAAGATTGAGTGTCTAGTCAGAGGAGAGTGAGGCAAGGAAATGGAGGTTGGTACGTCTATATGGCAGGTGAGACTGGAGTCTGTGACCAGAGCCCCAAGCACCCACCTAACAGACTGTGGTAGGGGTGTGTGTATTGAGTTGTGCACACCCCCAGCAAGATGAGCCATCCTATCTATGTCAGCCTCTTGCTGAGTGCAACACAACACTGCGCCTCTGTGTGAGCTGCAGCCTGTTTCCCTGATATGAGCCATGTGGCTTTTCACCGACAGAGCACTGTGAGACCGATGGCAGAGGGCTTAGACTAGATGCGTGCCCAATTCCATAACCCTACACCTATACAGTACAGAGGAAGTTGTTTGCCCCACATTAAATAGTACAACACTAAAGTAAAAAGAACATTAAATAGCAGAAAACAAGTTTGCTGGAATGCCACCCTGACCCAGCCCTGGGCTTCCTACTCACCGCATGGGTGCTTCCGTGCCTAAAAAGTCCCCTGCAAATATCTCCCTGAGGCCAGGGTAAGTGAAAATAGTGCTCTGTCTGAACGCCCAGTGCTGTCTGGACACCTCCAGGCACCTGAGGTCCAACCTGTGGCTCAGCCTTCTGATGGGATGTGCGTTTCCAAATGGAGTGACAGCTGTGTTTGCAGCAATGTCACAGTCAGAGAGGCTTGGGGGCTAGGGTCACCCCAGCTGGTGGCTGTGCAGTCTCACACCTCTTCCTTCCCAAAAGGGTACCCTCTTGGTCAGGCCTCAGGTGAATTTTGGAGACATTTCACACATACGTCAGAATCAACCTGTGCTCAAGGGTCAACAAGATGAGGAAACTCATTATCAAGCGTATTGGAGCTTGCAGCAGTCTGCAGATCTAATTGAACACGGTCTGAAACGGGCTCTAGACATCAAGAAAACACAACTCCATAACAGCCATTTGTCTAAATTTCAGCATGGGAATGAGGTATCAAAGCCAGTATGCCTTTGGCATGGATTTCTTTTCTTCTTTGCTCAACACTTTTTTCTCTGCCCAACGTACTTACCCAACCAGCTGCAAACCTCCCCAGAGTCGCAAACATAGTGATGAGTCAGTCTAACGCAGTCTCCAGCTTTTTGCCTGGAAATCTGGCAGGCTTGCTGATGTTACAGCATCAAATCAGTGTCTGATATCTTTCTTTGGCTTCCCTTCACCCGTGTTGCCAGGCCCTGATTTTACTTTGCTTTACGCTCAGTAATTACCACTCATAAATGATTTGCAGTAGAGGAAATGACAGAAAAGGATCGTAGTAGGAGGGCAAGGAAGCAAAACTAACAGAAAAGCCCAAACCCACCCTGCGCTGACTGGTCAGCTTTGATACAGAGGGGAGGTTTTGTGAGGGCTGTGACCCACGGCCAGCCACGCTGCTGGGCTGCCGGTGCCGGCTGTCTGCCCCAGCCCCAGTGCAGCCACCCGAGCTGCTCGCCCGGCAGCTGCCTGGCTGCCACGGCTTAGAGAGCTGCGCTTGGCGGTCAGTAATACCTCCGCAGCTCACGGGCAGCTCACGTCCAGCTGTCCGTATGCGAGGAGAAGGACAGACAGCTGGGGTGGCAGCACTGTCAGCCCCCGCATCGTGGCCCATGCCCCACGGTGAGTTACCCCCAGCAGCCTCTGGCTCGGGTCCTCCTGACAGCAAGGGAGAATGGCAAGCCAAAGGCCCCCGAGTTTGCCATGAAAATCAGTAGCACAGGGAGACCAGGGTGTGCACCAGGAGCTTCTCTGCACACAGGTGTCAACTGCAGGCAGAAATAAAACCTGCTGTAAATTGCCCTTCAGTAATGTTGTCTTGAGCAGCACCAATCGCGCTGGAAACGCAGGCATGTATGCCCTGTATATATCAAAATAAACCTGTGCTCAAGGGTCAACAGGCTGAGGAAACTCGTTATCAGGAGAGAAGATGCTGGCATTTATAATATTATTTGCTACATGGCTTACATTAACATACATTCAAGAACAGCATTAACAATCTGCTTTACCATCCGCATGTTATAAAGAACAGACTTTTTTCCCCACGATGTGCTTGTGCCGCATACAAGCACATTGGAGCTTGCAGCAATCTGCAGATTTAACTGAACGTGGTCTGGAGGTGGCAGGTCCTGCATGCAGCCAGGTCCGTGGGCAAGGCAGGTGAGGGGGTGGGAGGGGGCAGGTGGCCAGCGAGGGGGGCAGCACCCACCTGCCTGTCCGGCTGTGCTGAGCTGGGCACCTCGAAGCTTGCTGTCCTTCCACTCTCATGGCATGAGGAGAGCTCTGAAGGTGAAATTTCAGCTGCACAGTCAACAACAAGAAGTCTGCAGCTTTCACCCCAAAGGCATTTATGGTCCAAAAAGACCTTGTGCTGACTTTCAGTGCAGGGTGGACTTCAACCCTTCAGGAAAGAAAAACTTTCAATAGAGGTGAACACGCTCTTACTGGTGTTAATCTTCCAAGAGTTAGACTCTCAAATATGCTCCATTTTCTCAAGTCTTTCTGACTGAGCCCACAAAGTCCAACACTTACTTTGGAGGAAGGAAAGCTGTGCCTTGCTCTTTCACCACCCACTGCAGCACGGATGATGCCACGCTGCCTGTGATGCTGCAGTACTGCACGTGCGCACCCAGCAGGACTACTGCCACCATATTATATATTAAAGCATGTGTTTAACGTTTATAGGTCATTTTGTCCTCATCTGCATTATAATTTTGTTGCGTATCATAAATGCAAAATGAGTTTCACTTCTTCTACCTATGCCTTTCTGTTTATTGCATTTACATAAAGCTGTCGAACATTTATGAGGATTTTTATAACTTTATTAAATGAATTCCTTCAACCACCGAGGCGATGACATTTCCACAGTAATACATTTCCCAAACTCTATTTTCTGCTATCTTTGGCGTCACTGAAGTGGCACATTTTTCATTAAACTTAGCAGTACATAAAGTCATTAAAGTGGCAGCAGTGTGCCAATATAGCTGTTGTAGCAATGCTGGCAGTGACTTCACCCTTGGGTCATCTGAAGCAATTATTAAGTAAAGTGTCAAGAGATATTGAACGACTTAGAAATCTTAGAATTGCCTTGCTGTAAGTACCTCTTCTACCCAGACAGCACAGAAAGCTGACCTTCGTACATCAACTCATCTGGAAAAAGAGAGAGAGTTATCGAACACTGCAGCCAAAAATATTAAGACATCCTTTCCTTCCTCTCTAGTATTCTTCATAAACTGAATCTTTTCTTACTCCCAGCAATGTTTTCATTCTGATTTTCATCTGTTTTGGTGATTAAACTTGCCTGCTAACCCTGAGGGCTCTGCTGGTCTTCCTGCGTGTCACAACCTGTCGTCAGTCACAGTCGCTCTTGCCTGGTGGGGGAAAACTGGATGCAGAATCAACAATAACCTTAAGAAGTAGGAAGCAGCCTGTGAACAATATAAAACCTTTCCCTGTACAGCATTTGAAACTTCTTGGGTGATCCAAAACCTTCTAAAGAGATATGAGTTTTACCCCTGAATCCGTGAGCTGTAAATCTGGGTATTTTTCAGACAAAGGTCCAAAACCACTTTGCAGGTGAGGAACAAATAATTTTAAATTCACTTCCCGAAGTCTCCGAACAAGCCTGGAGCAATACTGAGCTACTGATATCTCTTAATACTGTCTGAACTGGCCACATAAATTACAGGCCAAACTTTCTAGCAATGTGTCTCAAGGCAAATATTTCACATTGGCTTAAAAGGATGCTAATTTGTATCATATTGGGAAAATAACATTTTACAGCCACTTTTTACCAATGGCACAAGCACAACAAACACATGCAACCCAGCATCATCAATGCTGTAAAATTTGCATAACATGAACCTGTAGTTTTGGTTTTACAATGAACTTTTAAAAATAGTTGCAGTCAATATAATTTAGGATTTTCAGGGTCCAGTCTTAAAATTTGCAAAGGTTCATTACAGAAATTTTTTTATAGTGGCATTCCTGAATCATTTATTATTTCTTAGATTTTGGGGTTGCTGATGAACTCCATTTTTGGGCATCGTTTACATGCTATGCAGTCCCAAGCACTTCACTGTGACAAGTACAAAACACAGCTGAGACTCTAAACTCTGCAGGGTAGGAATTGTGGATGCTATACAATAAGTAAATGAGTTTAGGCGGGATCTTGTAATCCATCACTTTAAGTCTGGCTGATGGCAAGCTTCTGTATCCTACTATACACACTTAAAATGAAAAACTTCAAATCCTTACCAGTCTGTAACAGAAAGGCTAGAAATCTTTTATTCTGGAAGAGAAGTGGGTGGCACTACCTCCAGCTGAAATTCAGTGGAAATTGCAGCCAAATGGTTCGGCCATTTCCAAAGAGCAGCATTAGGATCAGCACACTCTCCTCTTCCCTGCTTGTGTTAGCATTTCCAGAAATGGTTTGTTTGAACAGCTGCAGCATCTCCCTGCTGTGCTGCAGGGACTTGAAATGTGACTGGTGATAGAGGGGGGAGAAGATAGCCTAGGTTTTTGGGGGCTAAAGCTGTGGAAACACATTCAAGTGTGACCATGTTTTGAACCCTGGAGGTGATTTAAGTGTGTTTCTGAGTTTGGGAATAGGAAAAATATGCTACACTGATGTTAAGCACCATTACACCTGTGCCAGCTCAATCACCCAATTCCCCCTCCACCCACTCTGAACTAAATGGGGCAATTGCCTGCATTACATCTGCAGGTCACTACTGACCTTGCTGTGGTGGGGCTAGAATAGCTGCATGTAGGCGTGCACTGAGATTTGGGAGAGCAGAGGGAAGCAGCTACCTGAGTGCAAAGAATATGGAGAAAGAAAGGAAAAAAAATCATATTCTTTCTGCCTATTTGCTCACATCTGCTTGGCCAGAGAGATGAAAGGCAAGGGAAGAAGGCACCTTGCCAGCTGATCCAGTGTTGGGAGCAGTAAAACATCCACAGTTACCTGCCATGACTGGCAGCACAACGAAACAATGTGTCCTGTGAAGATGTGCACCCAGCCAAGGAGGTGCATCCAGCCATGGAAACCTGCTCCAAAGCTCCTGTGAAGGTGAGGCATGTTGAGTCATGCAAGAAGAGTCAAATACAACCTCCCATGTGTCCATTCCCTGAGAGGAGGGTGTGCTGGGAGCCTCATGGACAGCTGGTGTTGCCTCCAGTGCTACGCAGGTGTCACCTCCTGTGAAGGTCGACAGCTCTGACTGTACCTTTGCCTCTTTCCCCGCTCGGTGCCGCCTTTGGGGTGTGGGAAGCCACATGCTGCTGTCACGGGGTGCTGCGGTGCTATGGATTTGTCACCGTGGTGAGTCACAGATCTGCACTGCTGCTTTGCACAATGAAAGGCTTGGGTTTCATGTTTATGGCTTTTAACAGAAACTAGACACAGCAGTCATGGCTTGGGAATGGCTATCCTCCATGGGTCTGGTGACATATGAGCTGTGACTAACATAAAAGCTGGCTCTCCTTGAAAGAAAAAAGAGGAAACTGGATGGAGATGTGTGTCCCACAGGATAAAACAGATTTCCCCCAAGTCTGTTTTCTGTTCTCCTCCAATCTGTGAAGTGTCAAAGTGCTGGGGGTCACTCTAGATGGCTTAATGTGCAGGAGTAGGCTACGGTGGTATGGATGTCAAGAGACATGGGCTTCTTCAGGGGTGCTGCCAGGCTGTGGGCCAAGTGTGGTACCTGATGATGACACAGTTAACATGGGGAAGACCTGGGCTGTTCCAGAGGGCAGCCAAATAAACAGATACACAACTGTGCTTAGCATAAAGTGAGCCAGTGGATTTCACTTAAAATGGTTTTCTTTTTAACCATGATTTTACAACCAGCAAAGGTTTCACTCAAAGCACCAGAGAACATTCAAAACTCATGAAGACAGGAGCTGTTAACATAATGGTCACTACAAATGTAAAATGGATCTTTTAGCTCTGTGCTTTAAAAAAATGGTGGTTCCCTTTCTCTCTTGTGAGCCGTCTTCTCAGTTGCTTCTTCGCCTGCTGTTGAAGCTCTTGCCCTTGCTGCCTTACAGCATGACTATGCTGCTTTTCAGGCTCTTTTATCCCATGCATGCACCACTATACGTGCACACATATATACATATGTTATTCATACATCTATATATAGCACACAGACATATGTGTACATACCTATAGACAGAGGAGGCAAGGACACAAACTTTTGCCTTCTACAGAGCTGGCAGTGTTTATGGTGATTCCTGTGCTGCCTGTCTGTTTGGACATCTTATATGACCTCCACATAAGCCGAGTTGCCATTGTAACTTCTCCCTTCAGCTGGCTCAGGCACTGGACATGCTGCTAGCACTTGGACTTTTTAAACAGAAGCTTCACCTTTCTTGATGACTTTCCTGAAGCCTCAGCTCTGGAGACCAGGGTTTACAGGAGAAACATTACTTTCTCCTTTTTACCTTCCCTTCCCTTCCCTCCTTTCTTTCTAAAACTGAACTGTACCTGTTGTTAAAAAAAGACCTCAGATACCAGAAAGCAATAAAAGATTTTATTATATTTTTAAGATCTCATGGGATTGAATCACCCAATTCATTGTTTTTCAATGCTTCAGATGAGCAAAAACAGAAGTGTGTTATTTTATTGGCAGTTCTCTGTTTAGAGAACCTTGTTTATTATCTACCAATTACTTGGTAATTTCTTCTGCATTTTTCATTAGCAGCAATAAAGGCCCATTATGCTGCCTGTTTGGCTAGGATGGTTTAACTCATTTATTTGGGCCATTATTTTTACTGGTAACAACTTGCTGGCTTTGTACATTTTTTAATTCAAGTTTTTATTTGGTATATCGTTATTGGTGTGGTCAGAAATGAGTAGATTTTAAAGGCATTAATTAATCTAAGAGCCTCTCTGTCACTGTTTACTTCACCTCAGATCTTTTGTCTTGCCTATTTCCTGCCTTTACTAGTTTTCTTTGCATATTTGAAATGGAAGTACTCAGCCTTTTCCATGGACACCAGGCCTTTTTTTTAAACCATGACCATTCCCTCAAAGAGCAGTCACATATAAGAGCAAGACCTATTCCCGTTGACAGAGTGTAATCTATTTCCTATTGCTGAGATCAGTCCAGCTAATTTATTGCTTCTTGTTTACAGTCTGAAAGAGAGCAAGGTCTTTTCCCGTCAGTCTTCCCAGCAGTCTCTAAAATGCACTATTTATTGCTCTTAAATTTCTGGTTAAATAATATTCAGTCAGCTCTGAAGCAATTTCAAATGGAGAATGTTCCTGAGGACGGTGAAGAGTCAGCAATGCCTTTTCACTATATGGGACGACATAAATGACAAAAGATGAGTGAAGACACCATTAAGCTTTTTAATTTCTTTAGATGAGTTTGCCTGACACCTGATTGAATAGAGCACCAGCATTTGCAGAGTGAATACCAGTTCTCTCCACAAGCCTTCATTTGGATTTTAAAGGGAGAGGAGTGTCTTGATTACACAAATAAAAAATTCCAGAAGAAAAAGCAAGTTAATATCATGCATAAACTGTGAGCAATCATTGCATGAAATCAGCCTTAAATGCTCTGCAAATACGTAATCAGAGTAACTGAGGCAGAGGAAAAGCAGCTACGGGGGATTTCAGTGTACCCTGGACATGACCTGCAGGTCTTGGTACACCACACAGTGAAAAGCGAGATATTTCAGGTCAAAACCACACTGACCTCATCTGCTCACAAACAAGCTGTCTCCTCTATCAGATTAAAAGGTCTTCTATGACAGCACCCTAATTACCTCTAGCTCATTAGTGTGCAGCAGAAGTGCTAGTTGGGTTACTGGACAGATGTCCTTTCCCAGGTGCAGCTGTGGTGCTGGAAGAGGTTGCCTTTCCCAGTCTGGCCCAGATGGTCACTGCTGACCTCTCGCCCAAGGTCGTCATTCCTTCCGTGTTACCCATGCAAGGGCTCCTAACTCAATTCAATAAAAATGAGATGGGTTCACAGAAACCAGCAGTTTAAACTGTGCACTTGAAGAATATTTGAAATTCATAAGAGAAGCAAGAAAGTATAATTTCAAATATACTTTACAGCTATAAACGTGCCCATGATTTTTGGCACTCCAGGCTTTGTACAAGGCCACAAAGTGTCACACAGCCAAATTGGGCCTCCATCCAAAGGTCAAGGTCATCTGACAGATTGCTGTCATGACTGAATGGGGTCTAATGTCTCAAATATTTATGTTAATTACCGACATCTCTCACATTGCTCAGATGGGCATTTACTTTTAGAGCACTCACTGATTCAATAGCCCATCTCACGTAAGTTTCAGTGTCCTCAATGGCAATACAGTCACAGGGATGTACATGTGAGCGTAATTTGGCCTCCTAAATCTTTATAGGTAAGAACAAGTGAGATAAGGTGAAAAAAAGCAAAACCGGAGGCTGAATTTTCAGAGTGGACTTCAAAAGAAAACTTGACTCTTCCAACTCTGTCATGAGTTAGCAGAACACAATGGATAACAAAATCCACATACGCTGCCCCATGCTGTCCTTGTGATCAGTGCAATTAATTAAAACATTTTCTAAAGATATGCAGCTGGAGAAGTGCATACTGGTTGCCTGGGCAGAGCCTATAACAACACAGAGCTAAATCTCACACTCCTGCCATCTGCAGAACTCCTGCTCTTGGTAGAGGCTCCTTGTGTGAAGAATAGTGGTCTTAAAGATGGGAAATAAAACCCTCAGATCCAGTGGTATCGGCCACACCTGTGATCAGTGTCATCCTTAGGAGTCCTGTTGGATCTCGGTCTTCCCGCTTACTTAAAATATACAAGTGATTCCCTTTCTCAGTGAAAGCCGATTGAAGGGGATCCGTTTGTTTAAAGTATTTTCTATTTTCTAAAGTCCTAGAGAGTGAAATGAATGTCACTGCTAGCACAACCCTCTACTCATTTACCCATGTGTGGCTTTGTTCAAACTGTATTTACATGGAAATGCATCTCCTTGAAGAAGTTTCTGATCTCTGTTACTCCCCTGAAGCCAGCAGATTTCTCCCTGCTGGATTTCCCTCTTGCAAACCTGTTCCAGATGTGTCTCTGAGGAGCCAAGATTCGACAAAAATGAGTTGCAAGCTACATGAAAGTTTTACATGTGTAGCAAGAAGAGTAATGGAATGAGGGTAACAGTTTATTTGTAGAAGTAGAAGCAAGCAGTCTAAATAAATGAAACAACTGATAATTGTTTAGACATTTGGAGGTTTTGTAAATGTCTCATAAATTGATGGGATCTAATGCATCCTTCCAGCTTTTAAGACAGAAATTTATGTCTGTAGGCCCTTTAGCACACCTCTCTTGAGCATTTTGTTTCCAGGCTAGTTATGGCACTGAGACATATAGTTCTCAATTAGCCAACAGCTCCATGACCTCTGTGAACATCAGTTTTGAAATTCCTAACGAGGGAATACAGGCCATCTCACAGCTATGCCTAGACTATTTCTGTGTTTGTAAAACTTCTGCTGCGTAGAAATGTAATGGTTTATTATTCTTCAGTGGAGAGCCTAACCTAGAGGAAACCCATGAGGGTCACAAGTTTTTGTCAGGCATTTTTTATTTTTCTGAGAAAAAAAATGAACCTCAACACTGTAAGCTAGCATCTACTTAGAAACAGCAGGAGTGTATAGATCCAAAGCAAACCAAAGCTAAGGGTTGGAGACCCACTGCCTTCAACTGGTCCCAAATGCAACATCTGTCACCACCATTCAGGGGAAGATCAGGTCAAATGAAGTCAGACCATCTACAGCAAAGCAAAGGTCACGTAAAGTCAGACATTCCTCTTTCATCTCCACCTCTGTCTGATGACACCTTTTGGGGTGATTTCTTCAGACCTCTGCCCACAATGCTGGCAATAGTTTGGCTATGTTGGTGGCACTGAACAGCCCGCAGAAAACAGTAAATAATTCTCTTTAGCAAAGAAACTTAATCCTGAGCGGAACTGTTTGGCTTATCCATCAAAGTCAGAAAAAAGAGAAAAATGCATCTTCTAATCATCTGGCTGGAGTTACTAGCACAAGCTCAGGTGATCAAGGCCAGTAATGCGAGTTTCTGTGAAAATAGAGCCAATGCTCAGAAAAGGATCTGTATGTTCTCCTGCCTCTGCCTTGGTTAGGTTCATGTTTTGTGTCCCTGCTGCTCCAGAGATGTGCACAATTCGGAAGCAAAGCAACTGCTGACTGGGTATGTCCCAGTATCTGTATAGTGCTGGATGGTTCCTTGTTTCCCTTGTGTTATGGTTTCCAGCTGGGGAACTAAACAGATCGCAGAGCTAAAAGGTTACAAATTCCTTTGCTCTAAATTCAGGGAAAGGAGCTACATGAGCAAGACTTCATCATCCTCTTCATATTCAACCCATGGTTCAAGCTTTGTGCTCTTAGGAACACCTGAGGTCTGAACATCTTATTTTATTCCTTTTTTTTTCTTGTTGATTTATTAGAAAACCATGGAGAAGATCAAGAATACTTTATGAAGGCCATACTTTCTGTTAAAATGTGAAGTCAATGGAAGATAAAAAGAGGTTTTATTTTCACTTTTTTTAAGACAGTGCAAACAGTAAATTGAATTGAGGAAAAAAAATCATGAAACAAATCTGAAAGGGCACCTTTTTCGTCACCTGTTCAATTTAATTGCCTTGTTTTTAAGTTAGTGAGCTCAGAGCAATATTTTTCCAGAAAGACCAGTCTGCCAATACTGATCGGTTAGTTAACATGCCAGAAGGTTCCTCTTTTGGTCACATGACAAAATAAGTGACATCATTATGATAAAGCTTCCCTGTAAGTCAAGAATGTATAGAAGTACCCTGACTGCATACTGCTATAGAGTGTAACAAAAGCAGGTGTAGAGGTGACACGTGCATTACTACCAAAGGCTGAAGACAAGGTGGAAAAGGTGGCAGGGTATGTTTGTTGTGCTTCTCTGCAGGGGTAAAATGAAGATAACACAGGATAGAAGAGGATTCTCAGACTATAAGAGTCATACTTCTGTTAAGCAACACTATCAAGTGTCTAATTATTGAAATATGTGAGGAACAAAGTGCAGTCTCAAAATGGCCATTACCAGCCTGCTGTGTCAGCAGACCAGTAAATCTAAAAACAAGCAAGGAAACTGTTGCGAGAAGCCGAGGTCGATTTCAGAGCTCCACCATTTGTTTAAAGGTTCACCTACAATGGAGCATGAGGAAATTACAAACACTAGCTCCATCCATTCCCTAAAAAGAGACAGCAGTATTGAGAAGTGAGGATTGCACGGGGGACAGAGGAGTTTTATCTTTTCCCAGTATGAGCTATACCTTAATGTCATTTAAGGTGATGGTAGCAGCTCAGCTGTCCATCCTCGCACTAGATAACGGCTCTACCTGCCTCTCTGCTGCCCAGGCAGAAAACCCTGTTCTAAATGCATGCTAAAGTAACCACTTCCAGCCTCTTTACGGCCTGCATCAACGAATTCCCAGCAGTTATACAATACGTGCAAAGCCTCCAAAGAAGTATTTCTGTAGCAATATTTCTGTAGCTCTGTTAGCTCTGTAGTACACACAGCAAAAAACACAGGAGATTAGACTTCTAACAAACAATTTCCAATAGCTGACAAATAATAATCTTTGGCTTTCAGAGCTTTGGCAGGGAGCCATTTAAGAATTATAGGCTGAGCTGCGAAAGAAAAATGTGTTTTGAAATCCCGTCTTTAAGAGTTAAGCTATCATTATTACTATTCAATTATAATACAAATGTGCAGCTTTCATAATGCAAAATACCATTTCAAAGTCTTTCGACAGGATTAGATGCAGTGTGCCTCTCTCTATTCAGGCCCAGTTCCTCAAGATACCAACATGCTCCCAAATCTCCCTGAAACCCACTGATGAGGTAAAATGGAGAGGATGAGACATCTATGAACAGCACAAAGGATCAAACAGGCCTGCCTTCTAATGAACAGTGGCAATAATAAATAATAGTCAAAAATACAATATCTGCTGTGTTGTTGTTTGGAGAAAGACAAACGACAGACTGACCCTTTTACAGTAATAAGAAAGAACAACAGTTAGAAAAGAATAATCCCTGATCAAAAATGCTGAGAAGGAGAAGAGGTGGGATAAGAAATGAGAAAGACCCTCCTGTTTCAGTTAATACTGCCTTGTTGATCTTCCTTCCCTCCACCATGTGGTTTCTATTTTCTTGTATTAATCCATGCTTCCCCTCCCAACATTTTTTCATGTGGTTGCTAGTTTGAGGTCAACGAGTACTAAGAATGGACTGAAAAGAATTTCCAGGATGTTTTTTTAAGACTATTAATAACTTTAGCAGCTATTCAAGCAAACAGCGCTCTGTGTTCATCATACTCTAGGGCGTAAGCTCATCACTTGAGAAGGCTGATTCAGAGTTTCTTCACATCATTACAGATTGTACAGATGGTCAGGCATGGAATGGGGCTTTGGAGACAGGATGTCACTTCCAGTTGGATGCTGAAAAAGAAGGAGTCAATACTGTACCCATCAACAGGAATGTTTTTTAAAGGCAGTAAAATTCCACAGACAGATCTCACAGGGGATTTTTAAGTGCTGCCTCCTACAGTACTGCATTTCCTAATTTCAAGGCACCCCACTGCATGGCAGGCATCCTCGAAGTCCTAAGACATGAGGTATTCCTCAACAACTTGCAGCAAGACTGAAGTACCTATAAGTGAGATCTGCAGAAGACAGGCAAGCCAGGCGGCTGCCAGAGGTTACGGAGAGAGGTGGCACTTCTGGAAATAGGTGATTAAGCTCCATGGGTGCTGTGTGGTGAAAGCCCCAAGCAACATCCCTCACCACAGTGGTGCAAGGCGACTCAGCTGGGACTTGAAGGAGAAAGGCAGCATCAAGCCCATGATGCAGTGAATCATTCAAAGTAAAGGAGATCTGACAATGCACCTCAAAACTACACCAAAACTTTGCCTTGTGAAGGGCAGACTGCCAACTGGATGACGACCTGTGCTTCAAACAGGGCAGAATACCCAGACTTCACACATCCCGGTACACTGCTTCAACTGATCTAAGGGGCAAAGTGGGAAGACACAGCCAGTCTCTTTCTTAGCTGTCTTCCTTGTGAGGCCTGACCTGGCAGATGTGCTCTGCAAATGCCTTTGAAAAAAAAATTACAAAAAAAATGAGGCCTGGAACATGAGAGGAGCCATGGAGGAGATGGTCTGAGAACCCCGTGGAGGCCCGGGCATGAGGCAGCCTGAAGATGCCAGGTGTGGCTGCTTACACATGAACAGATGTCTCCGTTCATGTATAATCCCCTCTGTTTCCAAGGGGATTAAACATCTGACCTTGAAATGCCTAAAAACAGGGCCCGCAGTCTATTTTAAAGCTGATTTTTATAAATCACAGGAGGTTTATAAAAGAGGAGACTAAAACTTGCACACGAGGAAAAGAAGCACTTTGCCAAATTTCAGAGTGATGTACGAGGGCATAAATCATACATCAGAAGTGGAATATCAAGGAGTTAAGAGATGAATTCAAACGCAGAATATGTGCTTGATAAAATGTGTTATCTTGGACTTCTCCTACAGACACCAGCTTTTGGGCAGCCAGGACTTTCCAGCATCCCACGAAGTGATGTAACTTTTTTTTTTTCCCCAAAGGCTTTGTCTTGTGTTTTCTTTATTGATTTTGTGTTTCTGAGAGAGAATGCAAAAAAGCAAAGGGTTACTTAGAAGGGATATTAATTTTCTTTCTTGCCTCCCCCCAAAATGAGACACATTAGCAGAATAATGTTACAGACACGTATGGATTTATTTCTGAGATGCAAAGTCAGGTCTGATTTTCATATAAGCACCAACACAACCAGTCCCACTTTTAGAAGTTTTCAACACTCATTCACAAAGGTAGTCAGAGCTAAGGGGTGACCCAAACCTTCAGCTGACATGATTGGAGCGGGAGGGTGGTGAATCGTGGCTCCCGCAGGGAGAAGAACAATGTTCTGATACATGATGTGTCTGAAGACACAGCTGAAGTGTTCCTCCTCTATAGGAACTGCAGCGCTTTCTCTTTTCCAGTTTTCCTGCCAGCTGTGGCTCTGAAGGAGTGTCACAGACCTGTATACGTTGCACCAACTTGCCCCAGATAAGAGCCGGTCCCGAGCAGTAGAGAAATGTTGCAGGAATTCGTCTGGTTGCTGGCTGTAGAGGCAGAAGATGGCCATACCACAACATACTGCAATGCCACGGGGAAGCCGCTTACTCTTTTTGTATTGAGCATTACAGCGAAGTTAACTGCCCATTTCCTCAACAACACACATTTACTGGATACTGTTAATCTCATGAGTAATTTCCAAGTTAAATGAGTTCTAAATATGCAAAATAAACAAACCCAGCTCACTCCCTTTACCCACTAGCTCTGCAGCATCAGAACTCCCTGTGCCTGACCTTCCAGGGCAGAGCACTATGGCAGAATGGGAAGAGCTACGGCGCTGAGCTGGGCTGTGGATTTCAGTTGCTGGGCTTTCCTCCAGGCTTATTTGTAACCTTGGGCAAGTTATTTAACCTGTGTCCCAGGGGCCCAATCCAAAGGCAAAGTGATGGCAATCCTTTCTCAGCAACTGTGTTTCTCCTGGCTTTCCTAAATGTCCCCCAGGCCAGAGACTTTTTCTCACTAGAGCCTGTTCCAGCTGTGATCCAAACGGGGAGCCGAACGCCTGTGCGGCCCTTCTCTACCATACCAGGCAGCACAGTCCCACGCAGAGGAGTGCCCATTCCCCTCTCCTGGTTCATTCTCCCTTATTTCCATCTGCATCTATGCAACAACTGCTCCAACACATTTGCGTTTCAGCTGGTCTGACACTCCCAACCTTATTTACTCCTGTCACTGGAAATCTAATGGCATTTTTTCTAGTGCATGGACATGTTTTCATTAACTGGTTAAATTCCAGCTAATGTCGTTACACGATCCGTACATTCACTGGCAATTGCGAGGGAGTTGATGTTGCATTTTCACTTCCTGCCTTTAGAAAGGAGACAACTGCGTTGTTTTAAATTGCTCCGTGCATAGCACATTCTTTTCATAGTTTTGAAAACCCAGAAAAGCTTGTGAGATATGCTAAAGGTTGACAGAAATATATTCCCCGTGGGGTATCCCTAGAACTGTGTCTGCATTGAAATGGTTGTGGCAAAGCTTTGGGCTCTGGTGTGTACATGAGTGTGAGTGTTCAGTGGAAGGCTGGCAAGAGCCATCATGTTTTGGGAGAAGAAAAGGGACAAAGCGGCACTGGTGCTCTTGAGAACGATATTGGAATAGGTAGAGAGGAACAGATTTAGTATCCTCTGAGCTAAACCAGTAACAATAAGAGGAGGCCTGGGGGATACTGCACACAAATTTTGCACACCTCTAAAAAACCAGAAGTTATTGCAGGGCTGGATGTAGCTGCAAGCCTGGACACAGGCATGGTATGCTGTTCTGATAGCTGTAGATAGACAGCAGCTTCTATACCTAGACCTTAGCACAAAGGGGCTACACCTCTACACCTACCCTTCAGCAACATCACACCCCCCTCAGAGCCACCCCCTGCCCAGTGCTCTCTCCAGGCTGCATGTCTCCAAAAGCTCAGCCCTCGAATCCTCCGCCTGCCTTCAGGTGGCGGAGGAGTGATAAAGGTCCTTCTTCGGGAGTCTTGGGGAGCAGAAAGGCCAAAGTGTGAAGTCCTCCTCCAGCAGCCCTTTAGACAGCCCATCCCTCCCCGCATGAGCCCAGATCCCCTGCAGTATACTGGGAGCATGGGGTGCAATCCCTCATCCTGTCTCAAATAAATCCACTTCTGGCTGTCACAAATGAATTTTGTGGAAGGTAATGAAGAGTGGAACAAACTTCAGTCAATGATATCACATTTTCAGATCAAAAGCATGCACTTTCATCCAGAGTAGATTAGATTAGGATTCAAGTGGATGTGGATCTGCAGTTCAGGATGCCTTTTCCTGTTGATTTTTCCTGGAAGTTTCCAGCGCAGAAGTTGGATTCATGTGATGGATGATGGGTTTCCTGAAGGCACGCTATAATCTTTCTCATACAGATGGTGGAGTCAAGATGCCTAACAGCAGAGCCAGAATAGTGCTCCATTTCTGTCACCAATGATGGCTAATTGCTTCTGAGGCTCATGGAATCAGCTAGGTACCATTCACGAAGCTGTTCTGATTAACAGCTGCAGTTAATTTTATTTTAGGCAGGTGATTGCTCATTCTGTTTCACTGACTTCCCATTCCCAGAGTTTGGAAGACCACAATGGCTTTTTATGCTAATTGGACTCTGCTTCCTCAGATTCTCACTCAAACATTTAGCACAAAGCACAAACTGCTTTTTCCTCAGCCATCTGGCAGAGAAGCTGAAACCAACAATTTTCCAAGTCAAAAACCAGACATCTGAAAATAATGTTAATGTATTCTAACCCCTTTATATATACCGAACAAGTCAACAGGCAAGTTGAAATACGAAGAACAGGCTGTAGGAAGGGCACACTGTTCATCCTGCCCTTCAGCATCCCCAGTCAATCAGACTGAGGCTGCAAGATTAGGAATTCAAATCCACCCTCCCCTAGAAAGGCGACACTGCCAGCAGCCCAGCATCTGCTACACCAAAGATCAGGTGAGGGAACTGCATTTTTTTTTAATGGATTCATGCTGACAAGCAGAAATGAATCTGTATACTTAAAATGCATATACATATGCACACTTCTACGCCTGCGATGTGGATCATTGTTAGCTGTCACCATGTTACATCCTACTTGCCTTGGTAACAAAGCCTTTCTAGCTAAAATCATTTGTAATTCCCATAGTCTACACCTTTATCAGTCAGGGCTGGAGAGCCTGTCTTGCTAGTGTAACAGACTCCAGTTTCCTGGAAGACAGAGGGCTTAGATAAAGCTGCTGGGAAGGAGAATGACAAGACTGATAAGACAAATTACTGACTTGTGAAATGATTGCTTCTTCCGTGTGACACAGCTAACAGAGGAAACAGAGAACCTGATTTCACCTTGCTGGAGCCCCAAGCCATCCCAACGCACAGCAACAGCAGGAGGAGGAAGCCATAGCTGTGTTTAACACCAGTGATGCTCCAAGAGGTAAACAAAACTGCACTCTGCATCCAAGGCACATAACTCAAAAGGATGTATACAATAGGTATCTGATATGCCTGCACTGTATACATATTTGTGCTTTTCATACTTACCTACAATATAGTCCCCATAAAGTCCACAGATGTCAACTGTGTGTCCATCAGTTCTGATTTTGCAGGACTTTTCCAAAGAGAAATAGCCATATAAAATAGTTAACAGTACAATCACAGTGGTACTGAATGGTGAGGACTAAGAAACTGCCAAGAAGCAAGAAAATCAACATTTGTCAGAATCTTCTTCATCTCAGACCGGTCTGTAAGAAAGACTGTTTTCACACAGAGGATCACTGGAAGGGAAGAATATGTAAACTCTATCTGACCTTCACTACAGCAAAGAGTTGTGGGTTTGGTTTTTTTTTATTTAAGAAAACAAATTTCAAAAAAGTTCTCCTAGCTCAGCTTTTCTAATATATCTACTGCAAGATCAGTGCTGGATACTGTCATTCACAATACGTGGCACTTTTTCCCCTGGGTCCCACTTGTCAGCAAAACAATGCATAACTCTAAGTACTTTATGGTACAAAGAAACTCAGTCTTTTCCACAATATCTATATGTTTATTCCATAGTTTCTGTACATGGCCATCCAAAAAGCTCATGAACAAATAATTATAGACAGTAGCTTCTGCATTTCCAACTTCTTTTCCTTGTTCTCTGTGAATGTGTCAAACCAGCAGCACGGCATGCTGGCAGGAGTATGCAATCTCCCAAGTGAATCTGAAGGGTTAAATTCCCACTGAAGATGGTGGGTGTTTCAGTGTGCTGGGGACCTACTGGTACCTCTCTGTTATCATTGTACCCCTTCTTCGGTAACAGTAAGACAATTATTCAAAGGAAACAACACTGTCTTTGTCAACATGACTTTGCTGTTAGAACAGTTTTCATAGCTTAAAAAATGCTGGGCAAAATTATCTCAGAGGAGGATATCACCCCGATCCAGCCAGCGAGGATAGATTACCATCAGCTTTCAAAAGCAGCAGTGTATCTTTTCCAGCCCTGAGAGCCAAGCAGATGGATGCCTGGATGGACGGTGTGGGGGTAGCCATAGTAACCATCATCCCGTGAAGCTCCTGCTCACATCTCTCTTTCTGTCACAGCTGGGGAGAAAAGCCAAAGGCTCGCCGTTGGTGTGCAGATATCCGCTCAGACCTTCGCCCCTCAGCTCCAGCTGGGGTTTCCATTCCTCTTCAGCTATTTTATAATCTCACCTTGCTTGTCCGTGCTTTATGGATCATGAGTAAAACTCAGTCCCAGGGGACGATCCCTCAAGCGAGCAGCTTCCCAGCTGCTGCAGCCCATGTCATGGGTGGATGTGCACTGGAAGTTTTCTCCCCCTGATAGCACTGGGAAGACCCTCAGCCTTCTCCCGAGGCAGACAAACGCCGCCATCTCACTTGAACTGACCTAGAGTGCTGTATGGCACTCTGAGAGAGAGGTCAGGGTTGACCCAGTGTCCCAGCCTGTGTGCAGCCCAGCAGCCAGTGTTCTTTGGGAAGCACAAAGCTACAAGCAGCTTTGTGCTGTACCCATCCCCATGGGAGCTGGCTGGAGGGTGCTCTCACGCAGACTCTACCCTGTTTTTTCAGAGGGGATAACAGCCCAGGGTGCTGCAGCCTGAAAGGCAGCTGCTAGGCTTGGCAGGAGAGGGCTGCTCTGCCAATGATTGTTGGTGTTATCCACCCTCATATTTCACTTGAGGTTTTATCACCATTTCCATCAAGGGCAAAATTCTCACCTCAAAGTAAAATTTAGCAACTCCTAAGGCAACTCCTCTAACTACCCTGGATGCACTCAGAAATGTATTTTGAATTTTAAAACATGCCTGTTGGCAAGCAAATATAATCACTTCTATTAAGTTGGGCAACCAAAGCCTGAACCTGTTTCAGAACCACAGAAGAGTTCAGGCTGGAAGTGGCCTCTGGAGACTGCCTAGTCCCATCCCCTCATCACTGCCCTTTTATGTAGGCTGTACTTCATCGATTTCTCTATGAAGATACTAGGAAAGACAGTGTTGAAAGCCTCGCTAAAGTCGAGATAAACAACATACTGCTCTCTGCTCATCCACTGAGCCAGTCAGTTCATTGTAGAAGTCTACTGGGACAGTCAGGCATGCTCTGCCCTTTGTAAATCCACGCTTACTACACCCAATCACCTTCTTGTCTCCACACATTTGCCAGTGACTCCCAAAAGGATTTGCTTGTCACCTTCCCAGGGATCAAGGCAAGGCTGACTGGCCTGTAGTTCCCAGTATCTTCCTTCTTTCCCTTCTAGAAGAAGAAGGGACATTTGCTTCCTTTCAGTCCTCAGAAACCTTGTGAAATTGCCAAGACCCTTAAAAGATGTTTGAGAGTGGCCTTGCAATGACATTGGCAGCTCTCTCAGCACTCTGAGGCTGAATTCTATCAGGTCACGTAGACTTGTGTGTGTCCAGTCAGTTTAAATGCTCCCTAACCCTATCCTCCTCCAACAAAGGCAAGTCTTCCTTGCTCCAGACTTTCCCCCTGGTCTGAGGGACCTGGAATTCCTGAAGGCAAATATGTGGAGACCATGTGAGTGAATGCATGAAGACTTGTGGGTGTCTGCAGCCTCATACTGCAAACTTGCTTGAATCAACGTGTATTTGCTTTGTTTGAAGAAACCCTGAAAATCAGACCTAAGTCATAATCATATTAAGTGATTGCTAGCTACTGCTGGTGACCTGATCTACCTTCAGGAGCTTAATTTGCACAGCAGTCACCTGGAGTCAGTCAGTATGGCGCTCTGCAACTCCACCCTTCAAACAGTTCTTGGACCTCAGCTAACACAAAATTAAAACACTTCCAATTCAATTTTGCGAACTGCAAGCACTTTTTAATTTTAAAGCTCAATGACAGTGAGTAGATTTGGTTAAAAGGTGCATTTTGAACAGCCTAATCCAAGTGTTTCCAAGTGTTTCCAGCACACAACTTCAAATACCATTGACTTTATTAGCATTCAGTTCAAGAGCAGCCATAAATTGCTGAATGTATTACGGTTGTCACCTCCTTCCTTCCCACCCTTGTGAAGATCTGGAATTGCCTAAAATGTGCCAGCTAAAGTGAGGTGGAAACCACCCGTCATCGCCCCACAGAGCAGCAGGCGCTCCATCTGAGGGGAAGGGCAGGGGCTGCACAGCCCCAGCTCACACACCAACGCCATGGTCGCATGTAGCCCTCCGGTGCATGCTGTCCCTCACGGACTTACAATCAGATAAACAGCTAAATATTTAAGTTTATTTGTATATCTACTTGCAAGGCACACATCTGAAATCAAGTCCCCTCGCATTAGTGGAATGGCTTATTTTGCCTTACTCTTTGTTTCTCCTCTCCCCCCTTCACCTGAGTCTTGCAAAATTACATTTGTGAAGCACGGAGGTATTAAGCAAGGAGCACTGCAAAAAGGAAAGCTTACAAAGAAATGAATAATTCTGTATTCATAGCAGGGCTTGAATAAAGTCCCTAGAACCACACGCTGTGAAAGGAGGAGAAAACCAAATATTGAACAGCTGCTCATTAGAAAAGCACCAGCCATCCTGAGCCCTGAAAGACACAGGCGTCCTGTGGGGGAAAAAACACTGCATGACCATGTAATTAAAGGCTCTATTAGAGTGTTCCAGGGGGCTGCAGCAAGGCTACCCAGGCTTTGAAAACCCAGCACTCTTAAAATGCAACCGCTTGTCATTTTCTGGGGTCAGAAAACAGTAATCCAGCCCCCCAGGCCACAAATTGTTCTGTGCGTGGTTCCAGGGACACCTTCCAGGGCGGAGTGGAGAGCTCAAATGAAGGGACCTCTGCCACTTACGCCAACAGGAGAGCTGGCAGCAGCGGGTTTGACATCCTCTTACTCATACACAAAGCTGGGGTTAGATGCTTTGTGCTGGCACATGTTTGGATTCCTCCTGCATTTGCCAGAAGTAAAAGGACCCTGAAGTGCCAGACACCAGTGTGGCTCCCTGGGTGTATTGTTGTGGCTGGTGGTGGGTCTCCGTGTGCCTTACCTGCACAAGTATACAGTTCTGCCAGGATGTTTCAGCACAGGTGAATTTATACATTCCTCTCTGGCTCCATTCTTCAAAACAGTGGAAAAACTTTGGCAGCAGTTTAAAAATGAAAAATCAGCTTCAGACAGACACTCAACAGGAGAAATTTCATGTCTGATGGATATATCTGGCACAGCCATCAGCAGTTTACAACAGAGGTTCGAAACAGAAGCATTAAGCAAATGCATCACCAGCCCTGCCCTACAATACTAATGTTCAGATTGAGAAGCTGTGATTTTACAGTTGTTTTTGTGGAATACAGGTGCTTAGAGGGCATGACTGATCTCCAGGTGTGTTGGAGAAGCAAGAGCAATTGCTGTTGGACTGTAATCACTCTCAAAGCTTTCACAGAGAAACACCAGAAAATAAGTCATTTTTGTAATCTAATCAGATATAAGAATACCCCCTGGGAAATGGCCCTCAGGGACAGGGGAGCTGAACAGAGGTGACAGATCTTTCATGATGCTTTCCATAGAGTGCAAGAGTTCTCGATCCCCAGGTGTAAGGAATCAGGCAAGGAAGGGAAAAGACCAGCATGGCCGAGCCAAGACCTGCTGGTCAAAGTAAAGAGCCAGAGGGAACTGCACCGACAGTGGAAGCAGGGACGGGTATCTTGGCAAGAGTATAGGGACACTGCCCGGTGGTGTGGGGATGGGGTCAGGAAGGCCAATCAACATCTGGAGCTGAATTTGGCAAGGGATGCTAAGAATAACAAAAAGGGCTTCTACAGGTATGTCAGCCAGAAAAGGAAGATTAAAGAAAGCGTACCCCCCTTATGAACCAGAACGGTGACCTAGTATCAACAGACAAGGAGAAGGCTGAGGTATTCAGTAACATTTTTCCTTCAGTCTTCACTGGCAATCTCTCTCCAAACCCTTACTGAGTCCCCCTACCTGGGGACCAGGGGGGTAAAGCCCCTCCCACTGTAAGGGAAGACCAGGCTCATGACCACCTGAGGAACCTGAACATACATAAGTCTGTGGGACCTGATGAGATGCATCCCAGAGTCCTGAGGGAAATGGCTGATGTCATTGCCAAGCCACTCTCCATGATATTTGAAAGGTCATGGCAGTCAGGCGAAGTCCCTGGTGACTGCAGGAAGGGAAGCGTTGTGCCCATTTTTCAAAAGGGTAGGAAGGAGGACCCTGGGAACTGCTGACCTGTCCACCTCACATCTGTGCCTGGGAAGATCGTGCAACAGATCCTCCTAGAAGCTATGCTAACGCACATGGAGGACAGAGAGGTGATTCGAGACAGCCTGCACGGCTTCACCAAGAGCGAGTCCTGCCTGACCAACCTAGTGGCTTTCTATGATGGCGTGACTACATCAGCGGACAAGGGAAGAGCTACGGATGTGATCTATCTGGGCTTCTGTAACCTTTGACACGGTTCCCTCCAACATCCTTCTCTCTAAATTGGGGAGATATGGATTTAATGGGTGGACTGTTCAGTGAATAAGGAATTGGTTGGATGGCCACAGCCGGAGGGTAGTGGTCAATGGCTCTATATCCAAATGGACACCGGTGAAAAGTGTTGTCCCTCAGGGGTCCATACTGGGACCAATGCTGATTAATATTTTCATCAATGACTTAGTGAGATCGAGTGCACCCCCAGCAAGTTTGCAGATGACACCAAGCTGAGTGGTGCAGTTGACACACTAGAAGGATGGGATGTCATCCAGAGGGTCCTAGACAAGCTGCAGAGGTGGGCCTTTGTGAACCTCACAAGGTTCAGCCAGGCCAAGTGCAGGGTACTGGTGGATGAAAAGCTGGATATGAGCTGACAGTGTGCACTCACAGCCCAGAAGGCCAACGGTATCCTGGGCTACATCAAAAGAAGCATGGCCAGCAGGTTGAGGGAGGGGATTCTGCCCCTGTACTCTGCTCTGGTGAGACCCCACCTGAAGTCCTGTGTCCAGCTTGGGACATCCCAGCACAAGCAGGACATGGACCTGTTGGAGTGGATCCGGAGGAGGGCCACAAAAATGATCACAGGAATGGAGAACCTCTCCTATGAGGAGAGGCTGAAAGAGTTGGAGTTGTTCAGCCTAGAGAAGAGAAGGCTCTGGGGAGACCTTGTTGCAGCTTTTCAGCAGTGAAACACTGGAACGGGTGTCCCAGAGAGGTGATAGATGCCCCATGCCTGGAAACATTCAAAGCCAGGTTGGATGGGGCTCTGAGCAACGTGAGCTAGTTGAAGATGTTCGTGCTCACTGCAGGGGGCTGGGCTAGATGACCTCTAAATGTCCCTTCCAACTCAAGCTATTCTATAATTCTATGAAAATGACAAACATAGACCAGCAGAACTGACTTTCTGAGCCTATAGTTACACTGCAACAATTTTGACTCAGGTTGACAAAAAATTAGCTTTAAAAGCTAATGAAGCCAAAATGCAATAGGATCTGCTGGACAAATGCCAGGAATTAAAAAACCCATAAAGCTTCTGCTGTTATTTTCTGTGTTTAGTTTTGCTCCTTGAGGCTCTGGACTCTACTTTTCATGCTGTACAAACCACTGACACCTCTGCCATACCTAATCCTGTCTTCTGCGGCTTCAGCAGTAGCTTTTAGCCTACGGCCCAAGCTGGGGATAGTGCAAAGCCACTTTTCTGCTGGAGTGAGTAGGATGAAAACCGTTCAGTAGAAATTCCCCCTCTCCAACACATGAGATTTATTTCCCACTTCCCCAGGCCCCCCCTGAGGAGGCACCCTAATGGCCCCTGATGGCTCCAGGGGAGCCAGTTCTTGCCATAGCTCTGCACCCATCTTGTGTCCGGACGTTTCCAGTCCACTCCCACCTGTCTCAGCTTGGTTATCTGCTCTCAGCCAAAGCCTTTTGCTCTGCAGCTCTCCTCTGAGTCATCCTCGCAGCTCCGGTGCCTTTTGTTGAAGACTACAAATTTCACACAGAAATTTTTGGGGGATTTTTTCTTCCTTTTGCCTTCTCCCTTCCCTTTTGTTTCCTTTCTCACCATGAGTTATGAATCTGCAGAGATGTTCTGCGCCTACAGATTTCCTATGTGACTAGCTTTAATGTAAGGGAGTAAATACTGCAGGTCTGTCTATTAAATAAGTAGAAGTGTGTGTATATATATATATTTATATCTATTCACTAATATAATTAGATGTGTATATATATAGAGAGAGCAATGTAAGTACACATAATTACAAATATGTAAATAAAATGGAACAGTGTGAATCTAGTGGAAAATTTCTTTTTAAAAAATATTAACCTTGTAGATTTCACTAATGCAATGAGCATCCGGAAAAACAGCCAAAATGTTCATTTTAATACCAAAGTAAAAAACGATAAACTTCCTGTTTCGTTCAAATAACTGTGCGAAACGGAGTTTCCCTGAGATAAGGTTATTTGCTTTCGGAAACAAAAGCCTGTGTTTGCCTTGAACACAAGTGCCGACGCTGTCTGCTGGGCAGCTGATGCCGCAGGCCCGGCGGAAGCAGATGGCAGCCGGCGCTCCCCGGCACAGCTTTGATCTGTGCCGAGTGGTCGCTCTGAAATCGCTCTGCACCGGAGGCCTTCGCTTCTGCGTGGAGTGAGGATATTCTCAGATCCCACCGGGGACCGGGGCCAGGCATCTGTCTTCACTGGGGTGCAGGGGGATACACTATCAGACCAAAGAGGCGCGGGGATGCACTGCCGAGGTGAGAACCTTCCAGAGAGATGGTTTATTTCATAGCCACCTTGCAAATGCTGGGTGCTGCCATGCATTTATCTTCTGCATCAGTGCACGGTATACCTTAGCCATTCAACATGAAGGTGAGACGCAGCCCCAGTAGAGCTAGCTACCTCATGCAAAGCACACGGTGCTAAAGAGACAGTGCCAGTCTCAGGAACAGACTCCAGTGGGCCAGGGTACCTGCTAGTTTGCACCAGTTCAGCTCCAGGGGTCACCAGGCTGCTGTATTTACCAGATGAGAAACAGATGCAAGCATTAGCAGCAAGACTCAGATGTACCATGAAAAAAAACAATTTATCTGAGTCCAGGTCTTGAATAAATTACTTCTCAGTATATACACCTGTGGGAAATAAATATGCTTTGGAGTTTTTTCTACAGTGCTAGAAAAAGAGAATGAATATCCATGTTATGGTACAAAAAAACACCACCAAAAATCCCACTGTTACAGAACTCTAAACTTTTGGGACCCAAAATCCAGTCCCTTTTGAAAGTGGAAGAGAACTCAAGCTGCTCATTGCCTCGCACGCATTTATGCCTGGATTTTTCTTCCCCTTAAAAGAGATGCGTGAGGAATATACCGAGAAAAGTAATATACAAAGGCACGTCTCCTTCAGACTACACTCTGCCTCAGAATTGCAGGTGGTGCTGGCCTCATTTTGTTGTTATTGCTGCTTTGTAGCACCAAGGCAGCTGGACGCAGAGTTCATTGGTGTATGTCCTGGGATTTTAATTACTCTTTAAATAAAAAGCACACTCATATTTGACTGGAACATCTTGCTCCAATATCATATCTGGGCCCCTGTAAGGTGTAAGCTGGATTCCAGGGAGTTGTATCTACTCCTATGAGGGCTCCATTTTGTCCTTTAGAGAACAAGAAGGTGCAGTTACGAACTGTGAGTATTGAGAGGATGGAGACACTGCCAGGCTTCTGCCCTGGGAAGGGGTCAGGAGGGAAAATTTGACTAACTAGCAGCTGCTGATGTGCCTTTCCCTCGATGCCTGTACATATAGTGACTCCTTGTGAGCACAAGTAAGGCAGTATTTAAGAGACTGTTACCATCTCCTCTCCACTGCACCACAACTGCACACCCCTCATATACTGGGTAAAATGGCAAGTCCAGAACAGGAAGGACTCCATGGCCACCCATGTCACCATCTTCACATCTTCTTGGGAGAAAGAGAGATTTTCTGTTATTTGCAGCTGTATTTGACTGTTTGTAACTTCAGTACAATAACCTCCCTCAATCTCCCCTTTCCTGCCTTAGCAAAAAAAAAAAATAAAACACCATTTTCAACCCAGCTGCAAAAACATATGCAGCCTACTTGTATCACCTGTTCCTCAGGTGAGAAACCAAATTCAGGTTATCTGCCCAGGCCCAGGCTCACTGAAGTTCATTGCAGTGCTGGTTAGCCCAGAGCCTGGCCCTGTTGCGCTCCCCAGCATAGCTCCCACTGACTTCAGCCATGTCCCAGGTCTGGCGCAGTGACTCCCGCGGGCTTGGCACCAGGCTTTAAATCATTGTACAAAGTCACTTGAGAAGCTGTCGGCAGTCAGAAATGAGTCATTAGTATGCTGCCAACACAGTATTCAGTGACAAAACCCAGCTGCCACTGTAGTCAAGAGTGCAGTTTCTTTAGCACTACTGTAAGTCTTATTAGCATAGAAATCAAGTGTATGTATGTAATTGAATTTCTTTGTCGCATCCTAGTATGAGATTTTCCATCAATCCTGATTGTTACTAAATTTGAACTAACAGCCCATATTTGCACTTAAGCAACATCTGAAAGAGGACTACACAAAGAAAGACTTTCCTAAGTCAACACATCCTAGAAAACAGCAGCTGCGCAAAGGCAGAGGCAAGCAATATTTCATTTTCCTCCCCATAGTACCCTGTCTTTTGGCAGCTCTGCTTTAAAACTGTGTTCTGTTGGCAGCCTCGCGTTTTTTCTCTGATATAAAAAGCTGCAGCGCAGCCCATGCGGGAGCAGGGGCTGTCCCCAGCAGAGGACTCTGTCTGTCAGGATGTTGCGGTGCCGGTTACTGTTGATTAGGAAGTGAGATAATACCGTAGGTAAAGTTCATTTGAGGCCACTGATTAAACTCAACTCCTGGAAAAGAGAGAAGTAATAAAGCCAAGTGGGGAATATCAAAAGTGTTTAGGGGCATAATTCCAGGATTAACTTCATGTGGTAGGAATGACGGTTCAGAAGAAAAATGAGTCTTAGAAACAGAGATACCAGGGTTGTTTCTGCGGGTTCGGGATGAGCTGGGGATGGGGGAGGACTGACTGGCCTCGCCTGCACTGAGAAGGCAGCCACCATCACCTTGGCTGCTTTTTCAGTGGTGATTTCTCAGGGGAAGGTATTAATCCAGATGAACCTCGTAGCCATATTTCCCTACATTTTCCAAGCATAACTGCGGTCAAAACCACAGACACCTGACAAGGTGGAAAATTATGGTCAGTGAGAAAATTAAATATCCCCTCCCTGCACAGATGGTCATTGCAGACATTGATGGGGTTGTGTTGTGAATGACTGCATTGTGAACATAACCCTCCAGCTCTGCTGCTAAAACAATGGCTTGCGAAGGTCACTGTCCAAGCAATCTACAAAGCCTCCAGCCCCTACCCGTGAAGCCAAGGAACCAAGTCTCGTAAGCCCCAGGCAGCCTTCCAACAGAGAGAGGCGGGATCCAGGGTACAAGACAGATCCAAGGATCCAAGGTGCAGAGTCACTCTGCAAGATTTCGCAGTTCAACCTATCACAAGCTCCTGACATGAACCAGTTTCCCCCCAGGTGGCCACAGAGTTTCAGGAAAAATGACTATTACTCCTGCAGAACTCAGGACCTCTGCAAAGCAGGATTTTGCTCCTGGATTATTTTTTTTTCAGTGGTAACTGCAACTAAATAGAGGCAATGAGGGAAGAATAACTGCTAGTGCCGGATGCTCTGTAACTGGCAGATGATAGTCAGATTTTTCCCAGTCCATCGCAATGCCATGTAATACTGTTATTATGAAACAGATATCATCACCCACTGCCGGGAGTGGGCAGACACAGAGTTCACCTCAGGGTCCAAAAGTTCCCACTGAACTTTTTCTTCTTCAAGCAATAACTCCATGATTACGACTCTTCTGAATCAGTCGGAAAGAAAGAGTGAGCTCCTTCCTTCCCTGCCAGAACGCAACAGTACAACAGAAACCAAGAAACATCCAGGAGCAGCTCATTCCAACCATGAGCCATGGTCCCTAGCCTCGGCTTCCAGTGTGCAACCCTGGGATGAGGGCAGGCTGGAATTTCCCTCTGGGGAATCACAGGGAAGGGAGGGAGTGGGTAGGTTGTGTGTGGGTGGCATTAGCTTTTCACCGGAGTTTCCATCCATGCCGCTGACTAGTTGCACCACCTTGTCAAACCATGTAACTGTGTCTCCCTTTGGACTGCTAGAAAAGTGACTGTTGTTCCAGGCTTGGCTTATTATTTCCTTTTCCACTACTCCTGGGTTTTTCTTTTACTGCCTTGATTTCAGTTGTTATAAGGTCACTCCCCTTTCAATTTTACACAAAATCTCATGTGTACAAGGTACAAAATAAGGATTTCAGAGAAAGGAAACCCTGATCTGATGCTTATTGAAAGGCACTGTCGGCCAGGGCTGGGAGCCCTCCCATGCTATCCCGTGGCTTCCTTCACCTTCCTGGCGCAACAACACCAAGCAGATACCAGCCTCCCCTCTGCAAAGCAGGGTGAATCAAGCAATGCTTTTCAGAGGCATGAACTAACTTCAGTTAGCATCTGTAGAGTGCTCTACAGCGACTCTGCACCAGGCCTTAACAGGTGTTTCTGCAGGAGCATGATCCTCACTGTGTCCCTGAGTTGGTGTTTTTGGCAGTAACTGGTATAAACTCGGGTACCTCTGATGTCAGCATTGCATTTGTCAGATCCTGTTGCAGATACTAATTATCCCCAAGGACATGTAATTGCATTTGCTCCAGCAAAACACTTAGCATTAGCTGATATCACTGCCAGTCTGTTTCTCTTGGGGACTTTTTTCTTTTTTGGCTAGTTTGCTAATTTAGTAAATATTTAGAAATCCATGTTCCTATAAAACTGCAACACTGGATATCATTCCCCTTTGTTCAACACTGTTTACAGAAATAGACACAATTATATTAAGATTCCTAGTTAATACTCTCTGGGTTAAAGGCAAGAGATACTAAGTGAAAAAGTGGTGAGGAGAAAAGAGGGAATTTTTTACAGGAAAGTGCAACAGTGTCTTGAAGCCCTCATAGTTGAAGCTCTAACAGAAAACCTGTTTCTAAACAAAAACCAGAAAGAGTTCTAAAAGAAGGCAGTGAAAAATGGATGCCCAAGATGGAATATCATATGCTAACCTTCAGAAGGTGACAGATAGATGGGAAGCGGTTGCCTCTAGCACGCAGCACAGAAACCCAGCACATGCATAGAGAATGTCTGTAGGGACACGTCTCTCAGGGAGAGGACGCCTTGTGCCCAGGCAAGTGCTTCTGCTGAGCCCAGGCCCCAGGGCTGCCTGCCTGCCGCCAGTCCCACCAGCACCATCTTGTGCCCTCCCATCTTTCCCCTACCCGCAAGGGCTCAATCTCCCTGCCCAAAGTGTTCACGTCCAAGGGACCCAGCAAACCCTGAGAGCAGTCGCCCGGTGGGGCAGAGGTCTGTGAACCAGAGCAAATACGGCTGTTGCCACCAGACAGCCCTGTTGCAAAGTCCAGAATTTTTCAAGAGGAAACTCCCAATTCCCACAAAACCTTTGAAAGCCTGAAGATTAAAGGGAGGCCAGAATACAAGCCAAAATGTCAGCAAGGAACCATGATGCCCTTGAGAAAAGAAAAGGCACCTTTTGACAACAGGCATACTGGGCTTAGCTTCAGGTGACCTAGCCCAGGGACTTCCCAGTGGCCACAGTTGCATGGCTCTTTCTCCTGTCTCCCAGGAAGGCTTCCCAGTGCCTTCTGCTGTGGCCACGCTGTGAGCAGCACCCTTGGTGGATGGTTAAAAATTGGTTCAGCTGTGTCCATAGGAGTTGCAGCCACCTCTAGCTGCCCAGCAAACAATCCTGGAGTAGCTACACTCTCACCAACTGCAGCTTGCACCACCTCTGGAACTAGCTCAAGTAAAAGGGGTAGGGGACAATGCAGAAACAGCCCTGCTTGACGGGATCTAGTCAGGGAAGTTTGCCCAGCACAGACATAATGCGGTGGAACAACACGAATTCATGCTGATTCAGACAGCAGAATGGTTTGCACGCTCCAACATGGAGAGGCAGCTCCAATTATTCAGCCATCCCGCAGGCAGGCACTTCCACTTTTAAGTGTCCAGACAGAGGTCAGTAACCATACACCCTGAAATTACTTTAATTATGGGACAATCACTTTCCAGTGTATTGAATAACCACCTATTTTAGACAGGACCAACCCCAGGGACTCAGCTCCACTTTGAAAGGAAAGCTAATCAACATGGTTTACAAAGCACACGACTGGCTTCTTTAAGCCAACTTATCAAGATGGTTCTTTATGGGAATGTAATTTACCTGCTCACAATGTGGGTCAAAGCATGAGGCTCTCAATGGAGAGACTTCCTCTCAGACAACAGACTGAGGAAGCAGTCTTCTTGCTGACTTTGATAAGATACAAAGCAGAGAGCTAGGATTTCACATTACAGGGTATTAGGTCCCCCTTTCACCTGCCACTGCAACCAGCCAGGGCAGAACAAAGAGCTGGTTCCAAAGGGCTGGAGGCAGAGCGCTTCTGCGCAGCGTACCACCACATCTCCAACACAAGTGGTCCCAGGGAATGCCCTACAAAGACACTGATGCTCTCTGAAGGAGTAAGAAATAATTATCCTCTCATCTGTCAAGAGACGTGAGACAGTCCATGGGATCTGGCACTCTGTGGATGCATTTGTGGATGCTGAAGTAAGTCCTGAGCACTGCCGAGGAGTCTGTTTTTCTTTTATGGTGCAAAAATCTTCAAACATGAAAGGAGACCTCCTGGCTAACAACACCCTCTCACATGCTTCTGCCGCTTAATATTCCCATCTAATTTCAACTCTTGCATTCCTCCGGTCTTGAAAAATATAGTTTAGTGGGATTCAGACTCTCTCACCTCCGCAGGCTAGGTGTCTGCTTTGCAGGGGTCAGAGGGGGCAGAGAGAGGGCACACTGGGATACACTGCATGTCTTTACCTCCACTGACATGTGAAGATAAAACACGACAGACCCGTGGCACACAACACCAGACTCCTGAACCCACAGTCTACATCTGAAGGGAGAAACAGGTATCTTGTGATCAACGGTGTAATGTGTGTGAGCCCTGGTACAAAATCTCAACGTGCATTACCATGTGTGCATCAAAATAACATGGAGGGTTGAAACACATTAGGACAGCGTCTGTACCTGAATCTGCTGATTCAACTCTCAAAGCTGCATTAAGCAGCTGTAGTCTTCAAGCCCTGCAGATGTCTATTTTAATCATCTGTCTTAAAATATCAGCTGGTTTTATGCCCTATTCTGAAGCTTACCATTCCTCACAGAGGCTGAGTTGTTTTCCCTAAGAACTGCCATCCAATCAAAACTGGAAATAGGCAGAAAACAGAGAACATAAGCACTAGTTACTTTTGTTCGTACTTATTCCCACACATCTTGCATATATTGCAGCTGAAACACCTTGGGGAGTGCGTAGCTGCAGAGCCTGAGCCTGCCATCCGGACGAAACTAGGGGGATGCTTTTACTGGAGAGCTGAATCACGGCCAGCTAAGGTATCAACCTCATCAAAAGCAGAGATTTGAGTTGGCAGACACATCCCTTGTCTTCTGTCTTGCTGGCTAAAAACCTTGCCCCTATACAGCAGAGAACCTGTTCCTTTCTGTCGTAAAACAAACTCGAGGGCCCTTCCTAAGCCACACTTCTGGCATCAGCTGACCAATTTCTCCACTGCCCTTTTATTTTTTATCAAAAACTAACCAAAATTTTTCCCCAATAGTATCATTTGTCTCTTGAAGGCTCTCCTCTGTTTCTCTGCTGTGCTGCCCCACACTCTGACCTTCCAAGGTGTGCTGTGCTCATGCAGTCTAAGTATTTTAGTTGTCCCCAAAGTACCTGAAATCTATGCAAAGAGCCTAAGAACATCTGTAATCTTGTCCATTATGATAATTACGGTCGTTAAGGACGTATTATAGAGTTAATTGTTAATAGGAGCTTCCATGGATGCTTGTAGCCAAAAGAGCCAAGGCCAGCTGCCCATACATAACTCTTCATGACTCCCAAGGCTGGATCAGTGTGAAGCATGCGATCTCATGGCCGTGCCCTGCACTCTCAGCCAGGGAGTTTTGCTCATCCACAGCCTGTGTCTGTTAGTCGTTGTTACAAAGCCAAGGTCTTTAGCAGGTCCAGTTCTGTGGGTACGATAAGAAGGCAACACCCAGCAGAGAATATAAAAGAAAAATATTTTTAACTCCTCACTTGTTCTTGGACCTCCCCCACAGCCTAGCTAAACCTATTAAGCTAGAATATTTAAGCACCTCACACTTGCATTACAGAGCTTTTCTGCTTTCAACACACGGGAGAACATTGGAGCGGCAAGACCTGCATTTTGCCCCACAAGATGACTGCTCTCAGTCCCCAGTTTGGAGGAACCTGACACGTCTGGCTTAGACACGCAGCAGCACGCTCGCTTTCCCTCCAGTGACTCATTTGACAACACCTCAAGGAAAAATTACTACCCCTGGAACAGCGCAAACAGCTTGCTAGGCACGGCTATGGTCAGCTATGTGGAGAGGAGCTGGTATGAAGAGGTGAAAATGCTCCCTGGGAGGGTGGGCTAGAGCCCAGCAGCTGGCGGCAGGAGAGGTGTGAGTGTCCCGTGGGCCGGTGGCCCGTTCTGACAACCGCGAGGAGAAGCTGCTCTTTGGCCTCTACCGGGAGCCGGTTTCACACTCGCCCTGGCCAGAGCCGATGCCTATCTTTCACACTGCACGAGTGGGCGAGGTGGCTCCAACCCTCGTGCCGTGGCCTGCCCGAGGAGGCAGTCGGCCTCGCGCCCCAGGGCAGCGACCGCAGGCTGAGGCCAGGTGGAACCCAACCCTCTGCTCGCCTCCCAGCAATGCTCCCTACTACTCTCACACCCTTCAGCCTGGGGTTTTGGCGCTTCGTCTGGTCAGCCAGGCCTTCCAGAGGACAAGCCAGCCCTTCACAAGACACTTGTGCTCAGCCGGACAGGAGGAGGCTTGCCCTCCGGAGACAGCAGCCTCTCCTCGCAGCAAAACTGCTCGAGTGAGTTACGGTGTCTCATGCTGTGGCATGCGAAATTGTCAGGATCTTGGCATGTGAGTGACCATCCATATATCTCAGAGACACCACTTACAAACAGATTCTGAGGGACTGTATGCTAATAAAGCTCTGCTTTTGCTGCTGTTAGTTCAGAAATCTTTGTTTTAGCTGTTGCTTTCCATTTTCAAAGCCTGCTTTGTCAGTGGAAGCCCGTATCTTCCTAACTGTGGCACGTAAAACACTGCTGACGATCACTCTCAGTTACAAGAGTGACGTTAGGTGGTCCTATCTCAATGAAGTAGACAGCTGATGGGTGGGGAGGGGAAACTGATATAACCTAACCATGAGGTCTCGCTGCCTGCCTGGGAAATAAAGGACACCAAAATATAACTGCGTGGGAAGGATTTCCAAGAAGAATTTGTCCCAAACCATTTCTGGAAACAGATGATAACATTATTTACCCAAATACAGGAAGCTCGAGATTGCAAAGAATGACGAAAGGCAAGAACTAAGGGTGAGGGGGAGAAATATGTCCTTTGCCCTCCCCCTTCCTGAAAGACAGAAAGAAAAACCCCACCAGCAAAGCCCTGGTTATTAGGCTGTGCACTCACGAGCCGATGCATCCCGCTCTGTTTGGGCATGTGCGTCTCACACCCACACACTCCTGCCCGGCACCCTTTGGATCCTAATGCCAGGGGCTCTTTCCAAAAGCAGGCATGGTATCCTGCGGAGAAGAGTCCAGCTGTTGGGATCCTTCCCAGAAATCAAACACTGCAGCATTCAAGCCTTGCTGGCCTTTCAGTAGTTAATCTGGGGATACCCAGAAACCCAAAAGCAAAGCAAATCCCTCCAATGAGAAGGGCTGGGAAGCAACAGGGTGTGCTTCAAAGCCTTCATATTTATTTATTTGTGTTCATGTTTATGTAAATTTCGCATAAATCTGGATTGAACTTTGGGAGCCCGAGCTCTCGAATACAGAATCCAGCTGTTTGAAATCTTGAGGAATGTACATTCCCACCAGCAGCACAAATACAAAATGTAAAAAGGCAAACAGCCCAGCTAGCTAAAGGAGGGGCCAAGGGGGGATTAGCTCTCACAGAACAGCATCCAATCTTCTTGTGTTTTCTGTGGTTTTGGGTTTTGGGGTTTTTCTAATGTTACTGCCTGCTCTGTAGTAAAAGAGAAGACACTGGTTATTTTGGAATCCACAGTGATGCAAAACGTCCCTCAGCATCTGCTCACAGCGGTTTCCAGCCATGGCCTCTGCTGCGCTCTAGCCATGCAAAAGCAGCACAAACCCAAGGTGTTTTATAACAGTGACAGTCTGACTGGTCTGGATTCGGCAGCATTTTATTTATCTCAGCAGTGCCAATCAGCCCAGCCACTGTGAATCTGCTGGAGGACCAAGGGGTCCCTCCCCAGCACTGGCCATGGCTCAATGGCCCCAAAGCCAGCTTGGCTCTTCTGGGGCTTAGGGCAGCTGCAAATTGCAGTCACTCTTGTCTTGGCTTCATCGTGCACTGACAGCTTTCCTGGTCTGGTTGTGACATGCCAAGTACCAAGCCAGTACAAACTCACCATTTCGATTTATCTGTCCTCAAAACAATTCAGCTTATTAACTTTGTTTTAAGGAGCTTTATGCTAGCTCAGGTATCAGCTGTAGTCCCCTCTGCCAGCATCAAGCCACATCCTCAGCATATGCTCCATACCGTGTGCTTTGTAAAATCTAACAGCAATGTCAGCATGCACACATGCACACATCTGAGTTGAACACGCTCATACAACAGGGCACTCCAGTGCTGAGCAGCTGCAGAGCTGGGGACTTCCAAGGCTCAGGATGCCACCCGTTGACTTTAGGGTAAGTCAGGTCTGTCCCTTAGGCATGGAGACGTATATAGGATCTCTGTAGAACACATTAAAGTGCCTGTTACAGAGATCAGCCCTCTGTTCCCAGCTAACACTTCATAAAAGCAGGAGAAGATAACCTTCTGAGTCTTTATTTAAGCCCTAAATAAATTATCACTTTTCAACAGTGTTCTTTTCATGAAATCTGTCATTATAGTTATTATTATAATAAAGGTTTTGACAATCTGCTTTGACATCTAAATGTGGAATTGGGATTATAATGCAAAAATCTCACCTCAAGTGTGAAAAAAGTTAATGCATCCTTAGGGCAACATACACCCAGCCTTAGACTATAAACCAGCTATGCAGTAAGCGCAAATGGAATAGCAGGTCCCCATTTTCTACAGATAGGCATTTCTATACACACACAAAAATACACTGGCGGAAAGGAATAAGCAAGGGTGACGTTGGCAATTCAAAGGTTAATTACTATCATTAAGAAAAAAAATCCCACTTCAGGCACATCAGCTTTAAAGCTAGTTGGAAGTGGCCCTCTAAGAGGTGGAAGCAGCGGACAGCCATAAATAGCAGCTCTTCAGCCTATGATATAATAAGCGTGGTGTGATACAAAGTCTGTGATAATATTTCCCTGTAAAAGCACCTTATGAAACAAGAGAAGGGGCAAATCAGTTCCATGAACTCTGAGGGGCCCCAAACCCAACAGGATCTCTCATTGATGTCTAAGGTATTTTATCCCCTGGCCTGGTGCAGGTCTAGGGCTGTGACCAGCTGGCATGATTTACACCAGGACTCGACTCCAGTCAGTAGTAATAGGTAAGCCCGTGTACCTGCAACACTGGGACTATGGCTTTGCCACTACATAAAAGTCCCTGAAGCATGTACAAACCCTCTACAGCTTGAGAGCTGATGCCATCCGCCTGCCTAACCCCATTTTCTCTCCTCCTGTTTTCCAGGCAGGCGCTGAAAGGGAAGGATGCTCCCCCAAAACTCCCCTGGTGGCTTTTCGTCCTTTCAACATTCAACACCACCTTTCCTAGTCCTCCAGCTGGTCTTTGCTGGTCCTTGTCAGGTGAAGAGTTGTGACTGAGCAAAGGTAGGGCTGGTGCTTGTTGGTGGATACACTGGGGGGACAAAGGTAAGACTTCAGATGTCATACGCAATAGCCTCCTGGTGACTCTGACGCATTTCAATGTCAGACACAGCATGTTAGTGTTTAGGTGACAGATTTTTTTTACAGTAACAATGCCTGTGTTGCAATGATACCCCTCCCGAGCCCACTGGTGACCAATTGCTGGTAATTAGAATGATTCAGACCATCCTTAAGCAGACTATTTATGCATTTATTTTATCATGCCTTTTCCCAGTGAAACTGCCTTGATGACACTTTCTTTAAATGCTCCAGCAACACCTGCCACTGCAGAGAATCACTAAGGAATGAATTACAGCCGTGATTAACTTTGAGCTAAATAGAAAAGAAAATGCTTGAACTAAGCCCCTTCACCTGTTTTATACAAATTAAAAACGTTGGCTTTTTCAGTAAGGCAAAGCTCCAAACACTGCACCACCCTAAATTCATGCAGAAGTTCTTTAATCACAGCTATCTGCTGTTACTTTTTCCTCAGCTGAACAACAGTGCAGTTAGCAGAAGTCATGTGAAAGGGGCTGATGTTAGATAGAGAATGTCATTAATGTTATGGTTCCGAAGAAAAGTGAGATTTCTTTTATATTCGTTCATGGCTGAGACTGATAATTGCTTCCTGTCTTACACCTACACAAAATCCATGAATATAATTACAGTAGCGCTGTGCAGAGTTCAATCAGAAGGGAGTATTGATTTGTGTATAAATCAAAAGCCATCTTCCTCCGGCTGTATTTACATGAAAAAATAAACAGAACTTTTCTAAGAAAGCTGCATAATCAAGAAAGGGTAGTATTGCAGAAAACCTCACTCATGGATTATATGGCCAGAAGGGAATAATATGATCATTCTAAATTTGTCTACACATGCAAGCCACAGGATTTCCCAAATTAATTAAGCTTTGATCTACAGTGTATTTTGGGGGGAAAAAAAATATCCACTTATTCTGATAGATTTTTAAGTGCATCCTTTGATTTATATGCACGTGAATTCTTACCATGTTCTCCCGTACTGTGGCTGACTAACACAAGAGCCTGTTGCCTGGAAGCGAAGCAGATGTCTCTGTTCTTGGGGTGCACAGCCAGGGAACTATCACTCACGAGTGAAGACTGGTTGCCAACTAGCACTGGGGTTGCTAACAGGGGTGAGGAGGAACAGCTGTAGATTTTTTGCTCCCTCACCTGCTTCTCCTGGTAAATCCTCATCAAGACTGGGAGAGACATCATAGACTTTGCAATAAAGACAACATCTGAATGGGGGCATGTTTCCTTTCTTGGTAGGCAGTGTACTTTGGGGAATCCTGACTGTAGGGCTGTGAAACCCAAGGTGAGAAAGAAGAGGAAAAGTCTGAATTTGGCATTATGGAGCCAGATCCAAAGCGCAGAAAGGCACATCCCTTTCATAGACTGGGGTCCAGCTGGGGAAGGTCCATGTTCAGCACACGGTACCTGCAGAAAAACAGCAGACCGGCTTTTTGCACATGAAGCTGGCTGGGGAGGACACAAAGCTATTTTCAGCTAGATCTGCCCTGCTGAGAGCTCCCTCCTACACATCAGTCTTTATTAAAGGTTGATCTGTTCTGCGCTCTGTTCATGGGGAAAAGGCATCCTCCACCGTAAATGCTAACCTTGCCCCGGAGAAAAGGGTAGCTTGCTCCTCCTTCCCCATCGCTCAGCCTTCATAAAGATAACTTGTTCGCCTATGTCGTTGTCTGCGGTTTGTCTGAAGGGAGCCTTTAAGACGGAAAGGCTGAACGGAGACATTTCTACAGCTTCCTCATTATTTGAGCTGCCAGCACAGGGTTTGGGAAGGATGCAGAACCACAAGGTCTTGTCTCTGCTCAGGGGTTGCACTGGGTAGCAACAGAGAACTAGAAAGTGGCAGAGATGCTAGAAAGCATTTACACAGTTCAGGCTTTGCGAGGGAAATGCAAGAGGGTGTGTAAGTGAAAGATCATTTGAACCCAGTAGAGCTGCCTCTTCTTTAGGAGGTACAATAACATCCATAAAAACACTCCTTTTCACTCTTTCTAGCTACACCAGCACAAAATCAGACCACATCAGTACCTCTGCTAAACATCCATCACTGAGTACTGGGCTCAAATGAACTGTTTTGGGAACACTTGTAGTGTCCTGACTTTGCCTGGGGCTGCTAGCAATTAAAGCTCGTTTTTGTCAGCTGAGAAGGAATCGATCCGAGCTGATGACTGCATTCATATTATTCATCACTCCCGATGATTTATTTCTAGTGAGTCACCTCAATAATTAATATTAAAATTGATTTTGTGAAGCATTTTCAGGTGTTGTAATAAATGTATACTAGCAGTCTATTCACGATGACACAGTGCAGGATGATTAAAGCCTGATCAATTATGATATGCCTTCATTTATTAATAGGAGCCTGTTTGAAGAAACAAAATCTATGCAGAGTATAATTACATGTATTAAGTTACACCACAATCTGTTCTGCCACTGACTGACTAGATTTTGCTAGATAAAAAGTACTGCTAGGAAATGGCTAACTAATTAATCAAACTGGCTTATTTTCAACAGCTTTCACTTGATCAATTGTGGCTCAGATCTATTTTTATAGTAACAGTCAACCAAACAGAAAAAGTTACTGTAATGGAAAGACAAGAGCAGCGCTTTAAGAAATCACTGTAAAGGGCACATATTTTTTTTCATGGCTCTAACTAATATGAGTCAGAAATTTAAAAAAAATATGTAAATACCTTATTTCCATGTATCAAGGAAAGGTGACGGGTGAGGAGGACTGCCAAAGAACACCCTCATGTACGCATACTGTTATCCTGTTTGCCAAGTGTCAACCTCCGCAGAAAAAAGAATCAGCATAAAATAATCTAAGTCTTCTTAAGTCTTAGGAAGCTGCATTGTATCAAGCACTTGTGTCACCGAGCTTGGAGAAGATACACAAAGCTGTCCTTGTACCTGAGGAATAGCTACAGCTAGGTAATTAAGCACTTACAGCTATGGAAAAGCCTTGTGGGATTTTCCATGAAGTTTCATTGTTAGTAAGGCTCCTGCCAGGCTCTCAGAGACCTTGATGTTGTGTTCTGGTGCCCAGCAAGGAAATGCCCAGCTCACAGGTGGAGTCCACAGGCTGAGGTTAAGAGCCAGTGCTCACGCATAACCTAGGGGAAGAGTTCAGCACCTCAGGATGGGATCCTGAGCAGACACTGTGTAGCTGCCCAAGAAGATGCTAAAAGGCAAGCGGTGGCTCCTGCTGCTTTCTCAGATGTAGCACCCAGTGAGCCAGTGAGCCACAGCGACCACCCCCTTCTGAGGATGAACATGTCACACGGGGCATGGAGGGTCGTGTCTCCATTTTCTCTGTAAACAGAGACCTTGTTAGCAGTCTTTTTGACCCCAGGGTAATCTACAGGATGTCAGAAAGACAAAAAGGAGAGGATAACTTAAAATTAGCAGTTTTTCAGCAATGTTTCTAACATGGAATTTCTCTCACATATTTTGGCTATTAATAAAAGAATATCTAATGAAATTAAATGTATGATCAAACAGCTAATAAAAAATGCTGCCTCAAAAAGCAACGTCAAAAGATGTGGTAACCCTTAGCTTTTGGCCTTGGAGCTAGAATACTCACAGAGAGACCCTGGGGAAAACCCTCCTTCCCATCCCTTCCTGTGATGAAAGACCACTGTGCAGACAGGCCTGGGAAGGTGATGAGGCAAGGCAGAAACTAAGCAAGAAAATAATTTTATTAGGTAAAAAGAAAAGCACTGTCTATAGACCATAAAGAAGAGAGTGCCCTTGTAAAGTCATTTGCAGATCAGCAAGTCCTTTCATGAACGTATGATTTTTATCCTACTGAATTTGAGAGGATTTAGACAGTAAGCCTACCAAGGTGCTTTGGAAACTCACTCAATAGCATATGTGCATATTGACTTGTCTACCAGCTTGAGAAATTGCACCCTGACTGTTCACAGCATGACAGCCTAAGTTGCAGGAAGGTGATGTTGTCTTCTGTGAACAGAATTAGTTCATTCCCATCTGCTGATGTGCCTATAATTCTAGTCACCTCCTGAAAAGAGATTAAAAGCCAGGCAGACAATTAAAACACAAAATGTTTTAAAACACAGAATGTTTCACTCAGGCGAGCAGCTGAAATAATTTTTGTTGTTATGTCTTCTTTGTCTTCTCTTCCCCAAACAATTGGTGAATTTGCTTTCTGACAGGGATGTTCACTAGACATTTGTGTTTTACGAAACTCTTAAAGAATATTTATAAAAAGCAGATCTCACACATGTCACCACCACTGTTTGCACTATGCAGCCTACACCTTGCCAGTCAGGAGTCAACTGCGTGTCACACATGCTCACTGAGGAAGCAGAGCAGAGCTGAGAAGTCCAGAGATAAAGAGAAACATTGATAACTTAAATGGGCACAATATGTTTTAGAGAAAGACCAATATATTTCGTCCATTGAACACGTCCATTTGGCCAGGCAACATCATAAGCCTAATCAGCAAGCAGGCTCTTTGATGGATACATAGATGGAGAAGTACCTAGCATGAATATCAGTAAAGCCAGCTCAGGACAGTACAGGCTAGATTCCCCCAGCAAGATCACGGCCCAACAAAGGGCAGCTCTTTGCCCCGTCCCCTCCAGGGACCACATCAGCTGTTGTTACACAAGGACAGGAGAAGCCTCAGTGGCTCCAGCACAGGATCACACTAGTATGGCTGGGCAGGTCACGGGGCAGAGCTGGCTTGGGTCCAGCTGGCTCAGGACATGCCACTGCTGGCACATATCCAGGCAGGCGCTCCACTGAGGACCTTGCAATTTTAGGCATCTCTAAGAAAAATTACAATTTTAGCAAAGGCTTTGAAAATTGTATTTCTCAGCTGATGATCCTACAGTGGTACAGAGGTTGTTCCTGTTCGTTTGTCTGCTTAAATCCCAATTATTTGAGAAAATGTTCCTAGCAAAATTAAAAGCTTTATTCTTCGTGCACTTAACACATGGCTAAATTTTGCTAGTCTCTTCTGAAATCCATAGTCTTTAAAGGCCTTAGAGTTTGAACCATCATACCAACAAATTAGTTAATATCTGCAGACCAATTTCAAGTAATTATGGTAGTTCCACCTTTATTCACTTGAATTAGAATTTATCCTGAGTATCAGCTATGTAAAATGTGAGAGACTTCCAAAGACTGACTGCCAAAAATGATCCCTGCATAATTAATTTTTTGTTCAAATACTTACAGAATTACACATGTATGACTCATAATAAATTTAATCATTTCAGAAATTTCATCTCCGTGGTACAAGTGTCCTGACATAAGGACAGTTCATGTTCCCCAAATGCATCCACTTGTTCACAGAAGAGATCTCCGGTTACAGCCTCCCTCCAAGACCCTCCTCTAGCACAGAACAGTTAAAACCTCTCCATTTCCTAGTGAGAAGGTTTTGTGACAAGGAAATCTGGGAAAAAAGGAAAAGCTCTTGTATTCTTTTTTTTTTGCTAGCGAAACTTAATAGTGGAAGTCACTACAGAGTAACTGCTGTCTGAGCATCGAGAAATGGAAATAGCGTTCTTTCGTCTCTTTCTTTTATGGGGCTACTTTCCCACATGAGGCTGATGTATCCTGTTACATGTGTCTATACAGACAACCATTCACAGTGTCCACAGGAAACATGGTACGCGATGAGGACATCAGGGTGAAGTAGACAAGTCACCTATTAACACTCCAATCCTCCTTTAAACAAAACATCCCAAAACATGAACCTAGGCTTCACTCCAGCTGCTTGGAGGGCAAAGTCCCTCTGCCTCTCTCTGCCTGGGCATTTCTGTCACTCTGGGTCTCACAACATCACTAAGGTCCAGCCTTCTACTGACATCATCAGGACTCTCTCCCTGTGAGACCAGGAAAAAGCTCTTTATTGATACACTCATCTGGCATCTCACTACTCTGTGATGAGCTACTTGAAGTACAGTGGCATGGAGGGTTAGTCTCCAAATATGGGAGATCTTGGTTTGGTGGAACCCTCATTCCTTCACCCTCCCTCAAGTCTCTTCCTCCCCCACTGTCCTGGGGATCCGAGTCCCCACAGGCACATTCCCACACGGAGAGGTTCAAAACGGAGGCGGAGGCAGGCCAGGGAACCAGCTCTCACAAGCTCCTGGCAACACTGGTGCAATCTGCAGGAAGCTGAATGGGCCTGTGGAAGGAGAGTAGGACTCAGAAAGCTCCTTGCCTACAAGATGGGCAACCCAGAGGAACCACGGCACCGAAGGTAACACGCAGGAGGGAATGTGGTGAGAGGATACAGATGAGTTTTGTGAAACCCACGCTCATAGCCGCTGTTACCCAACACTCGTGAGGCTGTGGGGATGCTCTGCTATTTAACCACCACCATTACACGGTCTGCATTTCGAATGTCCTTAAACTGTAAGCTGTGTCTACTGAATGTTGCCTGAGGGTAGCTCTCTGGTTTCCCTTGTAACACTGATCTGCTATCAAGACAAGGAAAACAAATAAACCAAACCTTACAAATAAGCAGGTAACAGCTCCTCCGGCTTGCTGTTGAAGCAGGAAAACGAGATAAGAGGCCTGTTGGCCAGCACCAGAGGATGCTCCAGGCTGGACTGGGTTTTCCTCTCGGTGCTGTGGGCTAGGGCTCGAGCCCGGCAGCATGTGCCTGGCAGGAGAGGGGCACGTCCCGGCCTCCTGACCCGCGAGAGGGTGAGCCTCCGGGGCAGCCAGGTTTCGGCATTCAAACACGCGCGGAGGAGCACAAAGAAGCCCTTTATGTCGCTGCAATTGCAACATTAGATTTCAGTTTTATTCCCAAACATGAGCCGAGCTCTCAGTCATAGACAGTCTTTTTAATCAGCCCTGGCAAAGATGAAAAGCCGGAGAAAGAGAGGCAGTGTCTGTGGAAGAAGGACTCATTTACATTAAATAATTATCCTGAAGGAGAGAAACAGCAAGGGAGTGATTTTTTAATTATAAAGAAATAATTGCAGTCTGGAGGAGTACACAGAGTCCTAGCTTTATTCCCTGTAAGTTACCTGTTTGCAGCAAAACCTAATCAGTAGGTTTGAGAGTTAAGAAATATCTGTTTGTTATTATTTTCAAAACGGTATTATATGAGAAGGAAGACAGGGAAATACTTCTGCCCTCCCAAAAGACTGCTGCTTTTATAATGTTTCCTCTGCACAGTGGGACATAAAATCAGTATCGCAAACATAAATGCTGAAAATAAAAGAGCTGACATACAAACACATTCTGTAATAGGTTAGGAATGAGTCTGTACATGAGAGAGTGTGTGTGTGTGTGTGTGAAAGAGAGAGATACAGTGTCATCATACAAGCATATCTGCTACACAGCTTGCTTGTGCAACTTGGTACATGCTTTCTCTTCTTTTATATTGCTTATTTAGCAAAAAATTAGAAAGGATTTGACTCGAATATTTCCCCATAAAATTTACTTTAGCTGTGATGAAGAAGAATAGTATCAAGTCCCCAAATTATGAATCAAAAATATGAACTTTTTTTTTAATTCCAAGGATTTTATGATAGTGACTCCAATCTGTGCTGTTGCTTTTGGGAGTAATTCCCTGGACAGAGCTGAAATGCTGAGCCTCCTGGCACCTAGCACAAAGGCACAGTTTTTTGGGAACACGAGCACTCCACTACAGGCTCTATCGCTTCCGCTGAGGAAAGCACCAAGATCTGGACTATCCCGTGCGTTCCTGCTGCAGAGTCAGGGCAGCCCTCAGCAGCTCACAGCTGCTCCTCAGCACAGGGCAGCGAACACACGTCAGCTTTATATGGGCAGCTCATCAGCTGACTGGTCTGGGAGATGACTGGCAGTACCTGTGGCATCACGGTGATGACAGGTGGGGGGGGAGAGGGAGCTCCTGTGCTCCCTGTGGACATGCGAAGCCCCTCTGTCACGTGTCCCTGGGCATGGTGCGTGCCTCAGGGCAACCTACGTGACTGCTGCACCCCAGGGTGCCCTGCTCCCCTGTGTCTGGCTCCTCTCCTTGGGCTGAAAAATTTACAGGTGTGCTGTATTTCTGCTCTGAAAGGGTCTACCTCCAGCTTTCATCCACTGCATCTTACTGTGCCTTCTCTCACTTGATTAAAGAACTGCTTGGTAATTTACCTGCAGCCATGCTGGCAGCTTAAAATCTGTGAAAAATATTATTTCGCTTTGAAAAAACAGAGGGATAGGAGAATTCAGCAGAAGAGAGAGGCTAGAAAGAAAAGACATGGCAATGGTCACTGGTGTTGGGACACAGCAGCAGAGCACTCCCAGATGCAGGAAAAGGGGCAAAGAAACAAGGCTGGATTTCTGCCTGAGAGCACACGGCAGCCGCTGCTTTGCAACTCAGCTCTGCCCTGTCACCAAAACCAAGTGATGGCACAGTTTATCAATTCACATAAACCTGACCTAATTTTTTCACTGCTAAAAATTCTGAAATACTGGTTTCTCCCTGTAAGCAAAAGCGGGCTGCAAGCTGGCAGACAGATACCTCTGTGTGATGATCAAAATGGCTGCTGCCGATTCACAGCAAATGTAATTAGTATATAGCTTCTGTATTGCATACAATAGCAGAAAAATATATAGACACAGCTATACAAAGACATCACCTTACAGAATGAAATGAATTTCATTAATTCCTTCATAAACCCACTCTAAATTGTTCTTGTTCTCTCAAATTCCCAGTAAACCTCCTTTTCAAGCCCTGCAAGCTACTACGTTGGAAGACTTAAAGGCTTACAATCGCACCTATACAAATCAGACTGTAGTATCCATCTATACAAATATCAGTGGAATGTGACCACCAGGAACACTGATTTACTTTTACGGCTCTAGAAATAGGATTTGGTGTCATGGACTGTGTCAAGTACCCGGGACAGCATGGCAAAACTTAATGCGCGTAACACATTAAGCTAATGGAATTCAGCCAAGGATGAATATGTCTCTTTGGGCTAAGAAGGCATTGAGTCTGCTCATGTTTCCTGAACACTCTGCAGCCTCCCAAGTGCTTCTGATATGGGTGTGAATATGAAACCAGAGCAGGAGAGGAAATGAAGCTGGGTGTCTCTGGGAGAACAGGGGTGAAAATATGTCAGAGAACACTAAAAATGACCAATTCTCTTCAGCTGGGAAGAAGAAAATAACAAGTTTCCTTCCGATGCCTATTTCGCACTAGACCTAGCCTTGAGAGGCTGACCCCTCTGCCAAGGTAGAATATGGTCAGAATGGCATTGTTGAAGTTGAAGCAGATTTTAAACAGAGAACTTACTGCTTACAAACAAGAGTGAAAAAATACTTCCCTCAACATTTTTATACAGATAACTTCCTCTCACCTCCACCTCTCATGGAAGATACTAGGGAAGAACGTTCAAAGAGAAGACTGAAAATGGAATCTGAAGAGTAAAGAGAATTGATCTAGTTGATTGTATTTTAACCTGATTTCACAGTATTCCCACAGATTAAAAGAAACAGAAGGTGTCCCCTATTTAGCCAGGGCTTCCAACAGGCTGTTCCTTGGCTTTGTCCCCTTCCTATAGGGAAGTAAGCGAAGGAGGAATTCACTTTTACTTAAAGACAGCAGATGAGTCAGGTTCCCAAATACACAGAGCAGTCCGGACTACAGCCGAGAGTTTCTCCTGCAAACTCTCTGCTTGCAAAGACTGAATTGGCACTTGTCTTCAAACATTCACACATAATTTTTGAGGTCAGCTCCTAAGACTACAGCTTTTCAGCTGCTTTGGAGGCTGATGTAGAATTACATTTCCTGTGTGGCTTGGCCAACAACTTTTTTTTATAGTAATACATTTTATTGCAAGACTTCAGCATTTTCTATCATTCTCAAAGAATTTGAATCTGAAAAGCTGCGGAAATTCTTCTTCATAAGGTGTGAGAGAAAATATGGGTAAAACTTGCAGCAGAGTAGGTTCATATAAGTATTAGTAGGCCCCTGTTCATGTTCGTGTTTTTATGCAGGGCTCTAAGCTCACTATGTCTTCTGATCCAGCTCCTTGCATTCATATCCTTTCATCCAGATATCTGCTGTTTGTCTTGTCCACATCTCACCAGCTCACTCAGGTGTGCCTCTGCTTTCTGTCTTTGGCTGGCAGTCCGATCTCAGCTGCTTGTAACTCCCCTGTACCATCATAATGGTGATACTGGAGCCTTTCAGGAAAGGTTTTGTCACAGGGTGCCATCACAAAGACAAGTAGGATACGTGGGGCAAGATGCAGGGGGCAGGAGGACCCATGTTTGCATCTCTGCTATGAGATGGCTGGAGTTTTCTCTATAGGCATCACCTGAAGGTTGTGGGCTTTTCTCCCTTGGTTGTGGCATTGCAACACACTTCAGAAGCCAGGCAAGTTTAAATATATGCGTGGATGAATGTAACAATGGTGAGGCACTAAATATATCAAAGTAGCCGATATTACAAAAACACTGATACGCCTCGAGTGTTTCTAGCCTGACTGCATGACACAGATGGGTTTGTTTCTTCCATCCTTCCTTTAGCACTTTATTCCCTCACCTGTCTCAGGACTTACAGCATCACTTGAGGAGTGAGCAAGCGGCTCAGAAACTCACATACACATGTGTGCAGGTAAATATATGCACAATAATGAAAAAAGAAAAATTAAAAGTTGGGTCATTCAGAAGTGCTGCCGTCTGCTCCTTCTGTGCAGAAAGCAGAGTCACCAGCCTTTGGGACGGTGCTGAGGCAGGACCCGCTTCCCTCTCACCGTGGGACACTGTTTGCACACTGAGGAGGAGCGAACATAAAGCAGTTCTCTCACAGACTGTGCCAACTACTGTGATATTCTCGGGCATACCAGATTTGCTTTTAAATGAGGCTCGCAATTACTCAACACAATGGAAACCATACAGTATATGCCAATGGACAGAGATGTTTAGTGTGTTGATAGTGTTTTCCTGGTTGCAAAAAGGCCAGAATAAATGCAGATATGATCATAACTCTAAGCTAAACACTAACTGGTTATCAGACTGCAACACATTTTAAGGGAAGATGGAGAGATCAGGACAGAGACAAGCTATGAAATATTCATAGTACTCGGAGGGCTGGAGCATTAAAGCGTCCTTGTCAGCAAAACATATGAAATCATAAAGGCCCAGATTATGCTGCACTGAGTCTTGCTCTGGAAGGAAATCCACAGAAATAAATGAAATGAAAGTAACAGGACTACTCAAAGGCTTCGTCATTGTTCACCAGAAGGATATAAAAATCTGCTCTCAAATAAAGTAGGTTCTGTTCCTTCCCCTTACTTATGATATTATTTGCAAAGCTATGATCAGCCACATGGGCCAGTTTTTAATTAAAACCCAAGTATTGTTCTGATATGAATACTGGTCATGACCTGAATGGCACCAAGATCTGAAATAAAAGAATAAACAAACTGTGGTGAGTTAGATCGTCATCCGAATGAAACCTGGGCAGAAATGTTAAACCCCCGCGACGGCCGGGCGCAGGAGGGAGCGCACAGGGGTGTTGGCAGTGCAGACTAAGCCCTTGCCACCAGATGCGGGTGAGCAGCTCTACGTTCAGAGGCTGGCTACTGACTGGCTACATTCAACCCCAATTTTGTAGCCACTTACGGGTGGTTATGCACAAGTAAAACCCAGCTGAAAGACAGCAAGCAGCAGAAGAGCTTTCCTAGAAACAAGTAATGTGCTATTTTAGTACCTTGTTGTTGGGACTAATGCCTGATGTATAAGGAAACAAGTGTGAGATAACGTTTTCAAAATAGACCATGGCACTTTGGCCACACCGAGTCCGTGGTATTCTGATGAGTAATGTCCGTCCTTGTCAATGTGCCGTGTGATTCATACCCAGGAGCCGCGCAGCCGCTAGCGGGGCCCAAATGCCAGCCAACGCCGCCGCGCCCGCCCCGTTACACAGAGCAGCCATCGTTAGCGGGTGTAAACCTAAATTTGCTTCCTTCAGAACAAAAAAAGAAAAGTTTGCCTTGTTTTCACAGTGGTCCCTGAATGCAAAACCCTGGGCAAGTGGGCTTTGGGGTGCAAACATCTTCCCGGGCTGCTGCCAGCCCAGCCACCAGGCCAGAGCAGCACTGGTGGCCCTTCACGGTCCCCTCAGCACCAGCCCTTTGTACCCCCTCCACAGGGCTCTATCCTGACGGCACAGCTATTGCTGGAACCAGCACAGGATCCAGGAGGTCATTTCTGTGCTAAATTAAAATTCTCTTACTCTGGAGACATGTCAGCTCTTCCATGTTGCCAGGCTGGCCAAGAACACGGTATGAATTGCTGCAGGGAAAGCAGTCAGAGACAAGAGCTATGTGGAGAAGGGATGCACAACTGGAAGAGTGAAAGCCATATCCAACAGGATTTTGTTACACTTGTCCTGATAAGCTATGTAAAAGGCCTGGCAATAACCCAGATGTCCTCGTGCGAAATGCATCTTCACGGAAGGCAGAGTCATGCTGAAATACTCATAGCAGCCCACATCTCATGTCATGAATGGAAAGAAAATAATTCAGGGCATGAAAAACCTCATGGCATCTTCTGATTAGAAAGATGACCCATATTTTCAGAGCTATGGTATACATGTTCTTATAGTCAATGTTTACAGTAGCAACAGAAATGCTTTTGTCACATAGAAATGATAGTTTACATCAAAAAAGCTATTTCTTTTCTTATTCATTTCTCTAGATAGATAGCACATCAGGTAAAACCTCAAAATCACATAATTTTTTTCCCAGAAAAAATATATTTTTTCTTCACTCAGTTGTAGCCTTTTCTTCTTCCATTTCCCGCTCATGCGTCTGGCCTCATATTAAAAAAAAATTATGTGGAAAATAAGGAAAATTAGATTATGTGTCTAAATAGATGGAGAACTCCTTGGACCCTTTCACAGCCTAGCCAGGATTTTGGAGTAGAGTGAAGGGGTAGGCAAGCAGCTCAGACCAGGTTACCTGTGTTGCACTATGCTCCGGAATTACTTTTTCTTACTTGAAAGAAGTTACTAGGTAAAAGGAATTTCAGGGTATACCGACAGTCTTTCCAACCAGATACTCTCCTTCATGAATCATTTCCTCTGAAGTTAAGGAGATGAGGTACACAATCGTATCACTGCACACACTTGTATAAAAGGTACAAAAGGCCTTTTCTTTTAAAGTTAATAGCAGGAGAATGAAATAATCTCTTCTTTTTCACAAGAGAATACTTTCATTGTTCTGCCCAAGTGCTTTATTTGTTGAACTGACATCTGTAATAGTGAAATGGAAGAGGAAAGGGAAGCGGATGAGAGAAAGAAGTGAATTAAAATATTTGGGATAAGCTTTTGGAGAACACTATGCAACTATGTTTGAGTAAACTTGACGTGATCTAAGCAATAGGACAAATAATCAAACACTGAAGAAAAAAGTCCACTCTGATCTGGCTGCAAACATTGACCTCTGTCATACGTCACCCTTCCTACAGTGTTATTCTAATTTGCTCGTAAGGCTGTTCCCTGAAGGCCCAATTCCCCTTTGTGCATAGACAAAATTTCCAGTGCTGGTTCAGAGGGTTGTTTTTTACTATAACATATTTGCTTCTGACAGCAGCTCACTGTGCTGGGTTAACTCTTTCAACTTAAATTTGATTCCTCAGTTTTACATGCCCCGTGGGATTCATACCAAACTGCCGTGGACGGTGCTGAAAATACCTATTCCTCGGCAGGGCTGAGCAGTCTCATCCTTATCTCCAACCCAGAGTCCAGGCAAGGTGGCAGCCCCATGGTCTTGCAAGGTATGAACCAACATGTGGGTGAATAGACCTTTTATGTTCCACTTCTGCCACAGAGGACCAATGCACGCCCAACACCAGCACCCCCAAGCCACCATTGCTGGGGATGGGGTGCTGCCACCATGAGCAGCCTTGTCAGGGGGATAACTCATGCAGAACAGGGCTGTCTGGAGGGTCAGCAGATGTCTGGCTTGGTGGCTCTGCTCATGCCACCAGACACTCACACTTGTGGTGGAAAGAAGGAGGAGGAGGCTGAACTGCAACGGAAAAAAAATACCCCAAGTTTTGCAAAGTTCTGCTGATGAAGGCAACAGTCCTTGCTTTCCTTCCTTGTGCCAAGGATCTTGCTGCAGCAACGAGACTGAGGACCTTGCACAGCAAGTTAGAGGAATTTGGCGCCGTGCAAGGAAGCCCCCCAAATTTTGCCAGTATTCCTCAGCAATGTCCCTGCTTGTTAAATACTCTCTGGGTGTAACGTGAGGGATAGGCTAATTAGCACGTGCATTTTTATGTGGACCAGCTGTCTACTCTGTCCGTTGTCAGAAATGCAAAGTCCTTTGGGAACCCCTATGCGAAAACACACTTTGTCTCCCAGGAACAGAATGGTGTTCTTTTAATACCCACTTCAACTGTAACTCATTTAGCTTATAAATCTTGACAACAGATTCTGGCCACTGATGTACTGTTTTCTTATGCTAAGCCTTTTTTTTTTTTCTCTCCTTCCTCCTCGGATACCTTATACTCTCTGTTTAAATGAGACACAGCTGTCTCTGCCAGCAGGAGTTCACATTATAAAAACCACCAAGATTTACGCAACAGGTGTTCTACCAACCCACTGCACTAACATTTTCTCCATGCAATGAAACAATATACTGGGCTGGGATAAAAAATAAATCAAATTAAAAGAAGAAAAAAACATTTGCTGGCTGGAGATTAGACTTGGCGCAACTTCAGCTTAAGAGCTGAGTCTGTATTTTTCTCTTACAGGAAACCTAAACAGCTTCCATAGAAGTGGATGGGTGAAATTGGTAAGGCAGACCATACATAAAGCAGTGTCAACCCTGGGACAAGGGTTAGTAGAAGGAGGATAATTGGGAGGAACCTCCTTTTAAAATCTATGTGTATCAGTTGTCCTGATGCCACTTCATTGAATGCTCCAGGGACACTTACAAAGCAACGGAAACAAGGCCACAGACTAATGCGTTGCAACCTCTTGCAGCTTTCAGTTCTATAAGACTTTTCCAGTCCATGATGTGCAGAGCCCTGGGTAAAGATTTTTAAGCCTACTGGCTTTTGTTTTTTTTGTGTAGTCCCTTTTTCAAGACCCTCCAATTACCCACAGACCACCAGTTTTTTTAAAACCATTGCTCCAGCCAAACAAGCCTCATCATTGATGAGAGCTCCTCACATCCCCCAAAAGCTGAAAACAGCTACTAATAGTTTTAAAATAGATGCTCTGTGTATGCAGTATATGCATATATATAGGGTCTATATATAACACAGAATGTTATTATATTTAGAAACTTGATACATAATATTATAGCAAAAATGCCCCTGCTGCCAGGCAGTTGCAGAGAGAGGAACACTTTCAGTGTTTTACTCGGTGCAGTAAAGAAGCATTCAAAATTGCATGTGATATGTATATAACAGACACAATGACACTCAGTACTCAAGCTTTCGACTGGATCAGATTAACTGTCCCTCAGGAGGCAAGGTTACGAGCTCAGGAAATGCTTCAGCACTTATCTGCATGCTTTCTTCTGACAATGTGTTGGAAGGCAGAAAGTGGGGACAGCAAGGAAAACAGCCATTCCACGGAGAAATACACAGTGTGGAAAACGACACCCCAATTCTGAGCGTGGGGTCCTGCTCTTTAGACTTAAAAGAAAACCAGGTTTGAAGGCTCAAAAACCTTTGTAAAGAGGATTTCCACCCTGGGCACGTCACCCCATCTCCTGCTTCTCCCCCACAGCCAGCGCTAAGTATTTGAACTGGGTTAATTCATGCTCAGGAGTAGGACTACACTCCCCTGAGAGCTGTGCGGGTTTAAAGACAAGTGGAGCATTTCACCCTGCCTTCTCCTAAGAGATATATGACAAGAGATTTTTAAGCAAAGAAAGGACAAGCTGAAAAGGAAAGCTGAAAAAGAAATCATCGTTGGCTTACACACAAGATGGTTGACCCAGAGAGTGATCATACAGAGAAGACGAGCCAGTGCTGACTATGACCTTACCAACATGCTGTTAACATATTTAAAGCCTTGAACACTGGATACAAATCAGAGGATTCACTATCAAGCAACATAAAGAAAAACATGCCAAATTGCTATGACAAGGTAAAAAATGAAAATGTGGAAAATTGGAGTGTTAAGAAACCAGGCACGGTCCAATCTGGAAGAGCATTGCGCAGCTTCAAAATTGTCTTATATTCCTTCCTCAGTTCTTGCTGATCAGCTCAGTATGATAAACCCACTGCCATTCAGTAGGCACAAAGGAAGCAAAACCTCCAAGAGTCACTGTGCACTTCAACAACAGTATCGATAAACTCCTGAGGGAAATAAAAAGAAGTGCATCCAGCCAAACGTTGACTGTGAGGATTTAAAACTCTGCTGAAACATGTGTTTCACATTCAGGCTTTTCCTGTGAATTACAATCAGCTGTTCTGAGGAAACTGAAGATATACGAGAAAGTCTCAAAGTCCTAAAGTAAATGGAGGGATTATATTCGTTAACGCTGTGCCACAGAGCTCTAAATCTCCGAGGATGAACAATACCTTCCCGTCTGTGTGACAATTGCCGCTGCAATTAGGGGTGCCTCTCTGCTAATCGCGATGCAGCCATCAGCACTGAAAGCATCCAGCACAGGACGTTACATTATTAAGACAACCTTTGCCTTTCTGTCATGATTGGATGTGGCTGTGGATTGCTTTCAGAGGAAACGATCTGGCCTTCAGATGTGTGAAGTGCTGAGACTTCATGCTGCCGGTTATCTTAAAAATAAGGAACTGTCAGTCACCATCAGCAGGGCGGCAGCGACACCCGCTCGGCTGGGGGAGCTGCTCTTGCATCGCCCACCACGCTCGCAGGAGGCCACAGGTGGGTGCTTTGGTTTGCACTTTCTGTTGTTGAACAAAGCCCCCTCTTCCTGCCACATGGTCAGCCTCTCCGGTTGCAACCACAGGCAGGATTGCAGCACCAGCTGTGCCTCTCCCAGTCAGAGCCTGCCAGCAGCCAAGCTCGCCCCAGGGCCACGCCGCGTTGGCGAGCACCGACTCCGCACAGGGAGATGATGCAGAAGATGCCCAGCAAAGCTCCACTGTGGTGAGAAGGCCATAACGCACAAACACAATGCTCTCCTGGGCAGGCCCCAGCATCGCTGGCTGCCAGGGCAGGTGGGATCCCTTGGCAGGCTCAGCCGGTGGCATCCATGGGTACTGGTGCAGACCCTCCGCTGCTGGGGTCCTCCCCCTGGCCAGCAGCCCTCAGGGCCACTGTAAATGGAGCTGTTTTGGCCAAAGATAAGTTATTCCTGCAGGGAATGTATTCCTACACAGTGCAAGAGCAGCCAGGGACACATTTTGCATGGTTCAGCCTGTCACTGCCTCTGCGTGGAAAGAGGGCTGCTGGTTTCCCCTGTGCTCGCTCCAGCAAGCACAGCAGGCTCGGAAGCAGCCTTGGCAGTAGGTCTGAGCCTCCCAGCCCTCCTACACCTCGGAGCAAGCCCTCCCCTTGCCTGCCTTTTCTGTCTGCTGAAAGTGAACGCACCATATGTTATCTCCTTGTACCTCATCTCCCATTTAATTAGATTTCCTGTCTAGGGCTGACAATTACCACTGTAGGGCCATGGCCTCATGGCGGAGGCGCAAAAAGCTGAGCAGAAAGCTCCGTGCAGCTCTGGGACAATGCTCAGATGGATGCCCTGTCAGGGAAACAGCTGGGAGTATTATTTGTAGGCGACTCACCCAGGAACCAACATCAGCCAACATGCTCCCCTTCTACTTTTAGCCCCTCAGACCTCTGCCCTCTGTCTGGACAACTGGGGAGATACATGACTCTGGCTTCTGCGGGAGCTATCCCATGCCGGGGTGGGGATGGGATGAGCGTGCTTCCCTCACAGATGTCCGACAGCCGAGAGAGACCAGGCATCCGCAGCACGGGCAGCACCAGCGCCGGTCAGGCTCCGCTCCACAAAATGGGGCTGGATGCTGACAAACGCCCGAGAAAGCTCAGCCCCAGCTCTCTCCACCTGTCCCGGTGTTGCCAGCCGCACGGTGCTGGGATGAAACGGCATGATGGAAAACCTTAGAGGGGTTCAGTGAAGAAGGAGCCTTACTCACCACTGCAGCTCCTGATGGTCCTAATGGCAGAAAGAGAGAGCATGGGGAAAACGGGGCAGGGAAAATAAATAGATGTACTCTGGAGGAAGTTTTGAACATTTTAGAGCTTGCAGCTGGGCAGCTTTTCTGGAAAACATTTTAATACAGGGAATTAAATGTTTTCCCTGAAAGCCTGCACTAAAACTGGATCTCTTGAGTGAGAGGATGCATCCTTTGGGTAGTAATTTGCTGATGCTATTTCAAAGTGTTGAGGTGGATCACGTACAACCTCTCTCAGCATCTCACTCCTTTTAGCTTTTATGCTCTGCACTGTGGGGATGGGCTTACTCCATGTTTTTGCAGCTCGTAACACAGCAGTACCATATTGGCTCCTTGGTGTTAATAGACAAAACCTTGTGGTAGCATCACTTCTGCACTCACATGAAAATATCATTCAAAGGGCTAATCAATGCTGGTTCAACTACTCCGTTTTACTGGGTTACTCCCCTTAGGAAAACCTTTCCCCCTCCATACAAGCCTGTATTTCTAACAACAGAAGGCGTGCTAGATTGCCCTTCATCTTTTCACTGTGTGATACTTGATTTGCCATCCAGGCAGTCATACATGTGAGTCCTTGTAATGCTTCCAAGCGAAGCAGAGTTTCTCGCATACATGGTGTACAATACCTACAGAACCTGCAGTTTTAAGTAAATAAAGATCTTTGTGACTAGGTATGTGAAATCATGATGGTAACTTGGCTGCAATGTCCAAAGGTCACTTAAGATCTGAAGGTCCTTTGCTTGGAGACCGTCGCCACTCCGGGCTGCTCTTCCATGACTCACTCTGAAAATCAACCTCATTGCCACAGCCAGGAGGAAATGATTCATAAATACTGACCTTTCCCCTTGCCACCACTGCAAAATGAGGTCCGTGTATAAGTACTCGCAGAGATGGAGCCATGAGAATTAGAACTAGATAAACCGTCTGCTGACAACAACATCACGCAACCGCTTCCCTGCCTGGGCTAACGGTGGAGATGTTTGCTGTGAGCTGGGCATGCTCACAGAAGAACAGATCTGGGGCAAAACAGAACAATTAGACAAGGAGAAGGTGAGTCAGAACAGGAGAGGCTGAGAGGGAAGGATTGGAGCTGGATGAAATCCCTTGGTCTCCTCTTTGCAGGTACTATGAAGTCAATGTCTCAGAGCGAAATAGACTCACAGAGTTATTAAAACTGATATCCTTCATGCCACACTCAGTCCCTGGGATTCACAGTAACAGATTAGCAGTCACTAAAGAATAATATTGCTTTATTATTTGCAATGTCCTCAGGACATAGGATTCCCAGTCCTGGGTGACCAGCCTGCCGTTGACACGCTGCACAGACACAATGTGGTGAGGAATTGTGACCCAAAGTGCTCCCAGCCCCCACTTCTCTCTCCAGGTGTAGGTGCAGCAGATGGGAGACAAACATGAAAGGGAAGGACAGACTCCTCTGTCTCCTTTGTGAACTGCCCTCACGACCTTGGAGGTCCTTACTGCTTCCAGCCAGACCTCTCATCGAAACTTCCCAGTTTTAACATCCAAGAACTGATTTCAGTCCGAATACAAAGACAACCAAAACGAACCAGAGATTCCGTTTCTTTATCGTGTCCTGTTGGTTTTGACCCCTGCCCAGCAGCGTGGTAGTCCCAGGGCTTGCAGCATGCCTCATACAGCTATAACCACAAAGAGCTAGTTAAACTGGCAGGAATATCACCAGGAGCTGTCAAATGAGACTTGCTCCTTAGTTTCAAGTCTGCACGTTATGAGGAGCTGCCATAGAGGAAGACAGTAATGGCAAACCGTTCCCTCTCCTTCAGTGAGAGCTGCCTCTAAGGGCTAGGTGTCCAGGTAGAAGTTACTCTTCACATACCAAATACAGTGGACCCTCCACCTTTGGACACGGTGATTGCAGATGGAGACTACTACAGCCAACGTGTGCACGTAGGGAACTCATCAGTCTTTAGAGGAAGGAATTCTCTTCAAGCCGAAACGTTGGGGCTGGACCTAGCTCCAGCTCATAGCTGTGGCTAGCCTGCAGCAGGGCGGGCAGCCGGCCCCCAGCATGGTGGGGTGCTAAGGCGCCGGGGTTTGGGGTGGAAGCCCCCAGTGTAGCATCACCCTGGCACACCCCCAGGCAGCCGGCTTCCCGACCGACCAGCCCCGCAGCCACTGGCATGGCGACAGGGACGTGTGGCGGGCAAGGGCAGGGCATGTAGGACCATGGGGAAACCTCACCCCAGGCGAAGCTCCCGCTCGAGCACCACATGATGAATTTGGACTCTCACTTGTTTTCCCCAGCGTCGGCAATGTCCCTGGAAAAGAGGAGGCGGCTGTCAAACCACCCGAAGTGTGGGGTGCAGGGGGTGCAGACAGTCACCTGGCACAGCATCCTGGGGCAGCCGTGTTGGGGTACGCTGCCGCCTCCTCCACGGCCCCGCTCCCCAGGAAGTGGCTGCCCCGCACAGCTCTCCTCTCCTCGCAGGTTGCATGGGACAGCGTGCATGGCTTGCGGGCAGCCTCAGGGACAGACAGCATAAACACGACCCTGGTAGCAGCGGCTGGCTCAGAGGCAGGGTGAGCAACAGAGGAGAAGACGGCCCAGTAATTATTTACACTCTGCAGAGAAAGGACTTATTAGGCATCCGTTGGCAAGCAAGCGGAGTTACCAAGATGAGCCAGGCTTCGCAGTCTGAGAGCAGCTCTGGGAAACCAGCAACCCAGAGCCATGTTTCAGCCCCTCGGTGCCATACAGCACCCAGCTCTGCCAGCACGACAGAGGTTTGCCCTCCCCTCCACCGCCCTCAAGAAGCGCGTTCCCACCTCCAGCATCCCTCTGGCAGAGTGGTGCCCAGGCCCCATTCATGCCAGCTCATTGAGGGAGGCCAGCGGGGCTGGAGCTGGGGTACCCACAGCCTGGGAATCCCAGGTGGGAACAAACAGGTCCCTTTGGGCACTGCAGCCATGAGTCCCTTCTCCCGAGGGGCTGACAAGGGCAGCCCTGGGCTTTGCTGCCGCATGTGTGGCAGCTTTGCAACACGAAAGCTACCTCGCAGTTAGGAGGCTGGAGAGCCAGTTCCCACCCTCAGGGCAAATTCTGAGTAGGTGTTAGCACATCAGGATTTGTACAGGTTTCACCTGGGCAGCAGCAGCCTGGGTCTGTCGTTGCAGACCATGTTCCCTTCAGTACATACCCTCTCCTAGGATGCTATCTTATGTGGCCAGGATTGTTTTTCTCCCATTTTTGTTACCAGTAGCATGAGCAGCAGCTCGTAAAAGTCTGTCATTTCTGTATTCTTGTTGAGAAGCTGCCAATGGCTATTCCTCCTGCAGAGAAAGGTAAGCAATGAGAAAGATGGCAGAATGTAATCACTAATAAGAAACACTTATTTTGTTACCACTGACCAATTTTGAACTTCCAAAGACAATCAGGAAAGTGGAACTGTGTTGAAACGGCTGCTACAGACCCAGGCCCAGGCCAGATGTCCCTTCAACTGTGCATAACTGGAGACTGTGTGTCAAACAAACTCTTTCTTCAACATCTAAACAAGCACTGGAGTTTCTTCTGGGACCTAGAAGACACTGTTGTCAGAAATCACCCTATTGGAGGGTGACGACCTGAATATCTGATGCTTTTCCTTTTTGATGCCTGCCTTTCCTTCTCCCTATAACTAAGTGGCTAAATCAAATTACGACAAAGGCAACTGAATTATTTTTTAATGTCTTTTTCATAGTGGCAGTTGGATAGGATCCCAAACTTCTTTCTTCGATCACAGACTTTCTCAAGGGACAAGTCCTTCACTGAAGTCAATGAAATTTTGTCATAGATTTCAGTGGTGCCATAATTTAATCTCTAGACCTTTACTCTTTGTTTTCCTGAATGCCCTGATCACTTTAGCTGTTCCTTCTGAATTTTTGGGAAGGTTTAGCTAGTGCTGTTACTGTGACCAAGGCAGCTGCCCCAGAAGCGTGTTCACTCCGGGTGGAAGGGGCCTCCACAAGGTTTTGTGACTTTCAGTCGAGGAAAGTCAGGTCTGGTCTTTGCTAAAGCTTCCACCAGCGTGTTTCTGAAGTCTGTCACAAAGACTCCTTTCTACACGTGCACAGTATCTTGTTACAAGACCAGGGAGGGGTCCTGGTGTCCTGTAGCATCAAGACGTTTACGTGGAGCTGCTGCTTTTGAGGTCACTGCGCTTCTTAAAACATTTCACCTATGCACCACTCCCATGGAAGGACTGAGGCTCTCCATATACCACTGGGTAATGTTCAGGCTGAAGGGCAAATATTAAGGTATGGCGTGCCCTTCCCTCTGGGGCAGCCTGCACGATTAGGAGATCATATTGCCAAGGAGGCCATGCAGTTGATCAGAGGAAGTAGTATGAATTTTGCATCCTCCTCCACTAATTGCTTTCCATGAATGTGCATAACGACTGCTAGCAGCAAATCCACCCTCTGCAGAAAAGCCTTGCATGGTGCCAGGGGACCACAGAGGAGGAATCTGAGCTATTAATCCGTGCCTCCATCAGGGACTCACCTCCTTCTTGGGCACCTGGGCACTGGTATCTGCCAGGAAGCCCTCAATGCCCCACCACTTCCATGACATATTTCCACTCCTCTGCACACCTTCCTGCCCACAGACCTACAGGCTTTCAGTTTGTAAGCGGAGCAGACTCCAGAGCTTTGCAATCCTCAAACATGAAAAATTGTAGAAATGAATACTCCCCACATCCTGAGCTGCAAGATGCAGGAATATGACAGCTTCTCGAGTGGGCAGCTATTGAACACCTCTGGCTGCTCAACAGACTAATTTTTGCTCATTCTTCTTCTGCACGTGTCTGAGGGCATGAAGGATTTGAATAACCCGAGTAGGTGGCATGAAAACCTGGGGGCTGGAGATCTCTTTGAAGCTCTTGACAAACTTAAGAGCAAGGTTTCTTGGAAGAAGGAAGGGAAGCATATAAAAATTGAGATTTCCTCTTCAACAAGCCATGAAAGGATGTGAAGGCAGAACAGCAACAGGGTTCGTAAAAGCTGAGGATTTTTATGCACTGGGACTAGGCAGCAATTAAAATAGCTGACTGTAGTTCTGAGCTATTTAGCCCATTGACATATAGATGCTACAGCATCTATAGCAACACTTAAATAGACCAACAGCACTAAATTGCAGATACAGCTTTCTGTTGTCATGTAGTCAACATCTGGGAGCTTAAAACAGCTGTATCCTGGTGCCATCACATACAGGAACAGGGGCGTGACTCAACAGGGCCCCTAAATCCAGGCTAACCCTGCCAGCTCCACAGTAAGTCATGCTTTTATGAGTTGGGCACCTGCATAAGCATCATGCTGAGCAAGGTCTCAGCCCTCTGACACACATTTCTCCGTGAACTAGGAATTCTTCAGGCCTTAAAAGCATTTTTCTTCTCCGAATGTTACATACAAACCTTGCCACCCCAAGCCTGCCTCTGCCAGACTGTAGGTCAGGGAGCTACTGGATTATACAGCAGCTGCATAAAGTCAAGGCAAAAGAAAGGCCACAAGTCATTAGACTGCAAGACCGTTTAAGAGTATCACATAAATAAATTGTTCCTTTAGATCCGTCCTTGCTTTCAGTGCACCTTAACTCAGTCTTGCCTGCAGCAGAACGGCAGCAGTTCCAGCAGCAAAGGCAAACCAAGACTGTACTTTAATCAATTGTAGGCGGGAAGCAACGTTCGCAGATGGACAAGGGGAAGCACAATCCCATCTCCTTAATGTCTGCGAATGATTTTCAATGACAGCAAAGTTGTGGTAATAAAAAAAGACAGCCCTGAAGGACACCGGTGCAGGATTGCCATCATAGGGCTTTGCCTCCCAAGTACCCCAGGCCAGCTCAGGGCAGGTTGCAACAGCTGATTTAAGAGCAAGCCCCAGCTACGCTGGAGTTTCGTTTTACAAGGGCAAACCCCATAGACGATGGCTGCCTACAGACCGAGCAGAGGACATACCTGTGGCTGTGCAGGGGCTACCGTATCTTTACAAGGCACCAGCCTCATCAGCCAGGCACACAAAATGGATGGCGGCACAGCTGCTGGCATCGTGGTTTGCAAACCGCTCCCACTAAATGCTGTGTGCTAGGCTCAGAAATGAGAAAGGGGAAAGAGGGCTGGAGAAAGGCTAAGCCTATCTGGAGCTCAGCAAAACTAAATTACTTCTCCCAAATTCAGCTTGATTTAAGGTTTTGACTTCATTTTGAGTGAATGCATCAAAAAAAAAACCCTTAAGTGAATGCTCTGAAAATTAACCATTATATCCACTCAGATTCAGTTAAGTTAAAACATTAGGAAATCAGAGCCAGCAAAATGATCTTTTTAGCCATGTTCACTTTGCAGATATATATATAATCTTCCTTTTTATGCAAGCTTTGCATTGTGTTAGAGCCCTGCCATGGCCCAGAACAACAATTAAATACTACATTAAGGCTACCTGCGTAAGCACTTACCCTTGCTCACTGAGCTTCAGCAGCAAAAGAGATCGCTGGAGGTTTTCAGCTAACAGGAAGACAACCAAATTGTTTAGACTTACCTTTAGGAAAAGAAAATGCCTCTTGGTAGGTGGCTCTGTGGTTGAAATAAGCAGAATTAGGGAAAACCTAGAAAGAAAAAAAAGACCCCAACGCTGCAAATAAAGGCGCCAAGCACAGGTGCTACTGTCCCACACCGGGGCTGGCTAGCAGGCCACTGGGCGAGGGGACCTCTGCTCTCAAGGTGCAACCAAAGTGTTTCTCTCTCACATTCAGCTCGGAGCACCTTCTGCCCAGCCTTGGCTCAAGACAGGTCAGCAGAACTGCAGGGCTGAAGGCGTTTTGGGAGACCCCTAGGAGGCTTTCTGGAGAAGCCCTCGTTCAGCTGGTCGTCCCCGGCATTCGCACTCGCACAGCCACAGCGAGGAGTGGTGGGGCTGGTAAAGCTCCGATCACTAATTGTCTTTGAGATGTTTTACGACAAAGTCCGTTCCTCTTCCACGTGCACAGAGACTTTTGGAGCAGGAGCTGCTCGGGAAGGTTTCTCTGCTCAGATGTAACCAGGGGCAGGAGGACGGCTGCCTGCCTTGAGTCACCCCGGAGGCACCCCCAGCCCCGGGACCCCCTCCTCGGCCTCCCTCCCTGATGACTAAGGACGGGCAGGGAGGTGGCAGGGAGCTGGTCGCCCCACGGCTGCAGTTTCACAACGCCAGACTTCTGCGGGTCGTGACTGGGAGCTGCTTAAGCCCTCAGGAAAACACGGAGGAACAATTTCCAAATTGTTTGGGAGTGACCGTAGCAGCTTCCCTGGGGCGGCAGCTAAGCGCTCCCTTGCAGCTGCTGCTCTCAACTGTCTCTGGGCTAATTCTTAGATAGAGGGGTTGGCCCACGGATTAGCTGCAGAAATGATCTCAGTTTCATCCCAGATACATCCATCCAGGGAGCGATCATCCTACCTTTTATGCAAACTGTTGCCTTTTCTCTAACGAGAATGGGGGTAAAAAAGGGCTTCTTGTTGGCAATTACCATCATTTTATAACGTTTTACTGCCCTCTCAGCCATCAGACACCCCCGTCTCCGCACCCGACCACTCAGCTTGTGCCTGCAGAATCGTAGCAGTCGCTTTGGGCTCTGCAGCTTCTCAGGTCTGACTCCACCCCTGCTCAGAAGGCGATCGGCCGACCACCCATCTCCATCTTCCTTGGCTCTGGAAGGACAGACGGTCTATTTTAGAGCCCTCCTCCCCGAACAGCAGCCTTTTCCCAGGCCGGCTGGGTGCCCCGGTGAGGAATGCTGACAATCCGGCGTCCGGGAGCGGAGCTGTCAGCGTTACTTCCCTGCTGCTGAGCCCTCACTCATCACTTGCATAAGGGACAAGTATGCAGCCCGCTGCCTTGTGACAAGAGCTGTGACTGTTTAGGAGCCAAGCACTAGGAACGAGCACCAGGGAAACATGGCTTAGTGGAACAGGAAATATTAACAGTCCGTGATAAAAATGAAATCAGCGGCCAGTACACATCTGACTCAGTTGGAGGCACCACTCCGTGACTGGCTGAGAGCAGTGACAGCCCCAAAGCGCCAGTCAAGAACTAGCTTTTCCACTTCAAGGCTGACTCTTAAAAGAGCGGAGTAACTTTTCTCATGCTGATCTGTGTACAAGAAAAGCCCCTCGCAAGGCTATCTGCATACTGCAGTAACCGCTGGCTCAGGAAAGGGCACGGAGGAGTTTGCAGCTTCACACTTTAAGGGGCTGTTGCAAAAGCCCACAGAGGTAGAGTCGCACAGCCCCACCACCCGCCAGCAGCGGGCTGGGGCAAGCTAGTTGTCTACGAGCTCCTACAGCCCTGTGCACCAATGTTTTTTCTGGTAGAAAAACACATGGTTTGGATAAGTGTTTCTGGCTAAAAGGATTTCTCTTAAAACTTCTTATCTCCGAGTCAAATGGTCAGGTGATAGCGGAGTGGTAGAGAGAAGAAAATCATTCCCCTCTTCCCCCCCACCCCTCCGTGTGTTTTAGTTAAGGCAATTAGTGGGCTGGAAAAGCTGCATTAATGCTGGATTCATACCTATACAGACCTTTCAGGTTATTATGAGGCTGATAACCTCTTTGTCCTTGTAATCCACAGTAAATAGAGGAGCTTAATCACTCCAGAAATGAGCAATAACTCACAGCTCCCTTCGCTCCTAGTACGCTGTTTGTACAACGCCTAGTGCTGGGAATAACCAGAAGCTGCTTTAATAATCTGCAGTCATCCAAAAACTCCACTAAATCCTATGCGAAACCTAAATGTTTTGTCTTGCTCTTACCTCCATCGGGCAAGTAGCTGCACCACAATGATTTCTGAAGGCTGGAACGTACCTGGTGGGCAGTGACTCACATTTGGGTCTCCATCCAAGGACCTGTGGCATCAGGTTGGACACTGCATTTGCAGTTGGCTCCAAGGAAGGTCCCTACCAAGAACGGAAAATGTAGCAGCCTCTGCTGCGAGAGGCCACGTTTCTCATGCTGTGACAGGGACCTTGCCTACGCTGCTCTCCGTCTCCCAAGGCACGACCTTGGGCAGGTGGCACAGGCTGTCTGGTCCCGAGTTTCCTCTTCTCCAAAGCAGAGATATGATATACAAGTGGGCTGAGAGCCTTGCAGAGAGGTGCTGTCGCCGGCGCAGGGAGTTATCGTCCCCAGGCCCGGGTCCAAAGCGCACAGCAACATGAAGGAGAGCCGTTCCCTCAAAGGACCCTGGCTCTGGCACCCAGGCCAGGGACAGGCTTGGTTTGTTCTCCGAGGGAGTTGAAGGTTCACTGCTGTTACTCTGCATCATACTTTTACCTTCGTAAACAGCAGTAGGTGCAAAAGATCCCGAAGGCTGAGTGACAAAAACCAACAAAGATAACAGTTAATGAAATAATCTTCTCCTAAACAGCATATGACCCAATCCTTGAGTCTCCTGCAAGTTATGATCAAAACCATATGTACAGTCATAAATATCAGAAATATTTACAAAACACTGACAAGTTCTTAAAAACAAAAGTAGTGATTTCCTCATCTCGCTGGAAGCCTTACAAAACGTGGGGTAAATTGTCTCATTTAAAATACTCTGCTAACCACAGAGCACTGTATGCTTCATTGTAACAGTTAGTCATTCTATACGTATTTACTGGTTCGGTTAATCTACTATGGCTGGTTACAAACTATTGCAAGACAAAGATTATGAAGCAGGGTCAATAAAAAACGTGTTTATGTGAAATCCACTGTTGTCATAGCACTATTTTACACAAAAGGTAAATCAACCCCCCACCCAGGCAACCACTGGCCCTGCACTGGCAGCTGGCATGGCTACAGAGATCCAGCAGAATGACTTGGAAGGGCTGGAAAATTGGCCAATTTCAAGTGGCTGCAATTAGTCTGCGCTGGGGTAAACGTCTCTGCTTTGATGTTTTCCTAAAAAACTAAACAAACCAAAATAAAAAAAATCCCAAGCACTTAAGCGCAGAAGCCTCACCTCTGGCTTTGCTTACAAAGTCTCCTAAGGAAAACTTGGAGGTGCTGCAATCAACCCAGGCTGTTGATGCAGAGCACGAGCTTCACGTGGGTGCCAGCTAGCCACCCGGCCTCATTTCCCAGCACCCCACCCGGGTCGTGTCCCTTTCCTGGTAAATTCAGTGTGCAGCACTAGACCAAGACCCCACAAGTAACCGAGCCCCACCATGAGGCCCCAAGCAGCTCTCCCAGGTTCTTTTGGGTGGCAGGACACCTTGAGGGTGTTCAGCTCTTGGCAGGACCATGGTCACCATCTTTTGCTCTGTCCATCTTCAGCACGGAAGCCACAAAGCAACGCTGTGAGCAGCGTGTAACAGCTGTGTGGTGTTTCCAAGGGTCCTTACCTCACACATCAAAAAGCCCCCAGTGGAAAGACAGAAAAAACATTATCACAGACACGCACAATACTGTATACAACTTTTTAAATTTGAAATAAGCTTTTTTCAAAACACCTGAGTTGACAGTCTTCACAACAGTTGATTTGAAAAAGGTGATGAAAGTAACTTAGGCACTTTCTAGAAAGAATTAAGGTGTTCCTGTGTCAAAACAGGGAGTCAAACAAGTAAAGGCTTTGGTTTAGTACTGATTTGGGTTCAAATACAAAGTAAATTGTTCCATTTCAGTTGTGCCGCAAATCCAAAGAAATTGCTAGATTCCGTTTCAGAGGGGAAAAGACATTTCAATTGGTCTTCTCTCATGTTCTATTTTGCTCAGAAAACATAGGCATTATTCCATTTTCTTCCTACTCTTCTCCTTACTTCACTGGCAAAGATGACAGACCAGGACGCCAGCGTTACCCTGACCGCACACCATCACTGCCGGCAGACGACGGGCAGAGATCCTGCTTCCAGTGGTTTTGTTCCTTGGTTTTCTGAGCAGATGACGACAAGCAGCCATCATTTTTACAAAAGGTCAAAATCAGTCTTAGTCTGGAAAAAATCCTGTTGATCTTACTGGATTTTGAATCTGGCCCAGATTTTACCTCTGCAGCTTGCACTGATCCCCCAATTTCAATGTTCTTCCTATCCTACTTTGGATGAGAGAAAACTTTTGAGGAAACCTTGTTAAGACAATATTCCCCAATAGGAAAATCACAGTCCAGTTTCTAGGACCATTTCATATGTAGCATGAATATGTGAGCAGACTTATTTTGTATCCTCTTAGTCAAAACTGAAAGCAGAGAAACACATTTTCCATGCACCTTTATAAAGCTATCACCATTGATGCAGGAGCAGAAACAATGACAAATTATTGAATACTTGTTCTACTGTATTTATGCCCTTACAGAGATACTCCTTGCTGTTACTGAAAGCTCATAAGGGACACCTCTAAAAGCTATAAGCAACGGTGGGCCTTTGAATAGACAATAAATCCACAGATGCTTAATTGGTTTTTCAAAGCTGCTGAGCACCAGCGCCTGCGAGAGGTCAGCTCTTTAAGCCGTTGTTTCTGTATTAAACATTAACTTCAAATGCCTACATTTTGGATGTTTACTATTGAAAAGAGAATTTGCACTTGTTACAGCAACAGCCTTCTTATGGCAGAGGTCACTGACATCTCTCCAGCGAAGGCAAACAGCACCAGTAAACCTAGGTCAACGCACACTGTGCCACTGAAGTCAATACACTCTCAGAAGGTGCTTAAAAACGAGGACCTGCCACAATACAAGTACACCCCAGGGGAGCTGAAGGCACCCGAACGGCTGCAGTTCTGCAGAGATCCCAGAGCAGCAGAAGTCATCATGCATTTTGCTTGCCATCTCTCATTTCTTTTCCCATGGAGCTAGAAGAGAACAGGTCGGAGGATACGCCGAACGGTGGAAATACTCTTCTGGACTGCTTTTGGGTTGCTTGAAATTCAATCACAGTGCTTCAGACACATAAAAAAAGAGCAACAAAGCACATTTAACACTTCGTTTTAGATTCCTGACGTGACACAGAGCAAGGTATTCACAGGTAAAAGACTACAAGCCTGAAATCTGTGTCCCAAAGATCTGTTGTATGTGGACTGTGATGCCAAGCAGAGTATTACTGAAACTAGTAGGACTCTGTGTGGGTGCTCGCACATTACACACACAGCAAGAAGCAAAACTGAGGGCTCTGAGCTTTGTAATTGTGCTATGTATAAAGGTTAACCGGAGCATCTAAGGGGGTCTTTCCCTTCAGAAGGTATCTACACAGGTTCAAAGCATCCCTCTTAGGCCCTTAGATTGAGCTTAATACGTCGGAAAAGATGAGATCAAGCTTTAATCATAACACATAGCCCACCAAACAACTATTCCCCCAACATATCGAGAGCTCTTTCAATAGATACCTCTTTATTTGAAATGGAATGCATCTTGAAAAATATGAAAAATAAATCACATCTCTCAGAAATCATTTATGAGTCATATTTACACACTTTTTTTGATGACACTGATATTTCTGCTCACAATAGGATATGCTAGAAAACATTTGGTACATCACCGCAGCTATAATTCAGAAGCTGGTATTTGCATATCATGAACCTTAAAGAGGAGTTACTTCAGGATGCCAGAGACAACATCCACTTGATCTTCCTTTTCCCCCATTTCCTAAATGTTCTTGGTCACCACAGCTTGAATTTTCTTGCTGAATCTGCCCCTCAATTTTTTTTTTAAATGAAGACATGTAATTTTGATCTCTATGAATCGACTGTCCGCACTTTTGCTAGCTATACCAAGCATTTGCCTATGTGTGTTTTACTGGCATTTTTGTGTATTCTCTAATGAATTTAATTCAGCCACATGCGGTTGGCTATTTTCTTGGGCTGGTTCTGTTTTTTGTTTTTTTGTGTTTGTTTGGGTTTTTTGGGGGGTGGGGTGGGGGGGTTTGAGGGTTTTTTTGTAAGGAGAAGGACAGCCCCATTTCTTTTCTTGCAAAGCTCCAATAAGATGGAGCATGATCTGCTGGACCTACTTTCAGAGCCGTTGCTGACAAGGCAGTGGCAGACAGTATTTATCCAAGCAGCTCAAGAGAAGACCATGCAGTAGTAGAGAGGAAAGCCAAAAAAAGCCCAGAACTACCTCATTTGTAACATCAAACAATTTCTTGGTCTAAAATTACTATCAGCCAAAAAGAAAAAAAAAAAAAGCCGGTGGAATTTAGAGCGTGAGAAAGTTGTTGGATTGTCCACGTCAGACAATTTAGCCTTATTTATACTGACATGGCATGAGCCACACGGTCCGACTGTCCCCGGGGGACCCCAGACAGTTTGTTCCCATCCATTTTCCAGGAGACGGTCCGGAGGCACAACTGGGAGCTGTGAGCCTTCCACCCACCCCATCAACCCAGGCTGCAGGCACCCCAACAGCTCCAGATGGAATTTGCGACGCGATCACCTCTCGCATTAAGAGTTTGGCCGACACCAACGTTTTTAAAAAGGTAACACAGCAGGCAATGACAACCAGCAAAAGCTCGTGGGTGAACTACGTCAGCCCAAACGGCTTTGAGAGCATCCTTCACCCCAACTGAAGGAACGTAAGGTGGAAGTGAGACATTGACCTTAAACCAGTGAAAAAGAGCAGCAAATTCAAAGTGACAGCTCTCTTCTCAAAATTTCATGTCAATTATATCACTAAGCTTGTTATCTTTCATTTTCAAAGTACAAATACTTCCAAAAGAGCAGTAAAATTTCAGCTTTAAACCAGATCCATACACTTCTGTGGCATTCAGGGGCTTGCATCCACTGAGAACAGGAATATCTGCCTCTCCTAGCGAAACACGCGTGTCTCCGATCACACAGGAATTCACTTTCATCAGTTACATTTATCCTTCAGTAGGCTAAAACGTTATTTTAGTAGGTGAGATATCAGCGATACGCCTGTATATCTGAAAAGGTGGATTAGTTACTCAGTAAACTGTAATTAATAGCTCTAAGGAGAGGAGCCAAATTACAAATTACAGTCTATTTTGTGAGTCTTTGACTAGCTCATTAGAGAATCCCCTTGCAGATCTAACATCCAAGCATTAGCAGAATGGTAATGGCAGATGTACAGAGATGTGGAAACTGGCTATTATGATTGCCAAGACAGCGAATCTAATCCTAGCAGACGCAGGGCACCTTCGATTTCAATTAGTCTCAAAGTAACAACTTTGTTAGGACAGCTGTAATCTACCACCCCAAGCTCGTCACACAACCTTGTCAAGGGCCAGGTCAGAACGAAGCGGTCAGGAGTGACCATGGAGGACCGCCGAGGTCCAGGCTTTAACTGTGCACCACGATGCGATTTGCACGTCTACCTGCGTGACCGACACCGGGCGGGGGGCAAGGAGCAAGAGGGGGGCTGAAAGAGATCTCTCCTTACAAGACCGAGCTTAAGCCTGGCGGTGCAGAAACCAGAACGGGACCGTCACGAGCAGCAGCCGATTCTGGGATCTTCCTTCGAGCATCACTTCAGTCTCTCGCTTTAAACACTTACAGAAACAGCTTGAACCAAGAACGCAGGGCTTTTACAGTCAAGNTACACCTCAGTTACACAAACAGAGAAGTCCTGCATGTGTGGCTTTAGAAGACTTTGTTTACATGCATGTAACTTGTAAAGGGGCCAAGAGCATTTCCCCCCCGGCGCTCGCTAAAACAAACAGCTCCGCGGCTGCCACTTTTTGCCTTGAACCAGGGACAGTGGGCCACACGGCCCCGTCCCGCTGACGGCCTCCTCACTCAGCTGACACCAGAGCAGAGGGGCAGTCGCGGGGCACAGCCCGCAGCCACCCACCGCCCCGAGGGCCCTGTCCCAGGACGGAGCCCGGCACCCTCCCCAGCACCGCGACGAGCAGCTCCAGCAACAGCCGAACTCCCACCGGCTTCCAAGCGGCAGCGGAAGACACACCAGCTGTGCAATCAGCCCTTTGTTTTCCAACTTCATGGCTCAGGGGCGAGATCGCACGCCCCTCTCAACGTCTGACAGCGCTAAGCGCCAAAACCCATCTAGTTTATCTCAGCTAGAAAGCAGCTTCCAGCTTATGAAAACCGCGACCAAAATAACGCGTTTGCACACCGAGACGGAGGTACGATGGGTTTTAAACTGGGGGCTGCTTTAATGCAAGACATTTAAAAACCACCAAAGAAGAATTCACCCGCGGCCGAGCGCCCCGACCGCGCAGAGGGAGCCCGGGGCTCGGACACCACGAAACATTTGTCAGCGCTTCGCAGCTCGGGCCCTCCAGCCTAGCAGGAGCGAGCGTGTCAGACGGGCAACGGGAATCGGGCTGCGATTCCCGCATCGCGCCAGCTGGTCAGGCTCCCTGCCGCTCGCGCATCAGACAGGCGCGTTTTACTGACAATCAGTGTTGCTTTTTTGAATAACCAAGCGTGAATAAGTTTTATCATCTTCTGCCACGCGCAGTATTTCAACAGGAGATCATTTAAAACCCAGATTATAGTTGTTGTTAGAGAGAAGCGTTTCCGTACGCGGGATGGGTCTCAGCCAGATGCCAAACCACACCTCACATGTTCCACGTTCGCGCAACACAGCGTACCGCAGGCAAAAAAACCCAAAAAACTCTCGCCAAACTGGCACGGCCAAACCACCCAGCGCTTCTTAGTTCCTTTCGGGAGCTGATGTACACATGGCGTTGTATTTTTTTTCCCCCTTTGCTTTTTGGAGACGGCCTACATTCAGCAACGTCTTGCGAACAAGCCTTTTTTAAAAAAGAAAATACTAAGCCAAAACAAAACCAAACGGCCCCTAATAAATAAAAGAGAATACATTAGAACGAAGTCGCAGTACATCGTATCTGGCAGCAGTCCCCCCGCGCCCGAGTGTCCTTCCCCGGTCCGCGGGCAGCAGGTCCGGGCGGCGGAGCGGAGCGGGGGGTGGCCGGGCCGCTGC
>Ga0065711_1026397_pt1 | contig 73352 bp, 36 predicted proteins | sample Hoacrofraction12_FD_59098 | JGI IMG/M metagenome (GOLD analysis project Ga0065711, IMG submission 59098) | Hoatzin crop microbial communities from Cojedes, Venezuela - Epithelial fraction 12 v2 (version 2) | ecosystem: Host-associated > Birds > Digestive system > Esophagus > Crop | place... | reverse complement strand
CCCCGGCCAACGAGCTGAGCAGTTCACCTTTTCCACCCTCAGGAGAAGAACAGCTTGTTCCTGCTCCTCACAGCCCCAGGCCACAATCAGGCTCCCAGGTCTGTCTCGGGATTCAGAGAAGGAGAGAAAAATGTCAGGCATGTTCCCCCCTCCAGCTGCTGTCTGCAGATCAACACCAGACTGCTAGCATTCGACCTGCCAGCGTTCCTGTCCTTTTACTTCACAGGAGATGCTGTTTGGCTGAGGACAGGGAAGAGAGGTCAAACAGGGTCAAGCTCAGATTGTGTGTGGATTTTTTTTTGTTTTTATTTTCCTGTATCCCAAGTTTATTCCACGCTATCTTTAAGATGCTGTTACAGTGCCAGAAATTGTTCTCCCACTGTGTGTTTTTGACAACTCTGCCCAGTCTGAATTTAAAATGAGTGGTGGGATGGAGTTTTCATTCTGGAGGAAACCAAAATCTGTAGGAGACTCCGCTCTCCACTGAAAAAAAGCACTCCCTGCTCCCTGATCTGCTTGAAATTTGTGTTCTTTGTAATAAAATAATACCCTTTCTGGTCACTTTGAGCAGAGAAAAAAAGTAGTATTTCAGCTAAATATATCTATCCTACACTGGGTAGAAAGCTAGAGCAACAAAAATTTGTTCTAATATACGCTAATCATACTTGCACACAAACCAGTGAAACTGTGGCATTGTAGCCTACAAGGCAAAGGTTCGTAGCTACATTATCCACAGTTTGGGCGTCAGAGTGGTATATCCATTAGGACTATATATTGAGAAAAGTATTGGGGTGTAATCTGAATCTTCAGTTAATTCTAATACAGTCAAAAGGCAGTTGTGGCTAAACATACTTTAGATTTAAAAATGTGTCTTTAAGTGGAGAATAGAGTTTTCTGTAGTTAGTTTACACATTCAGTTAATAGAAGTGGAGGAGGCAATTTTTTTAAACTCATTTTCTAGGTAATATCACAAGTTTATCAGAACAAAATAAGAAATAAAGATTGCTTGCAAGATGGTTGGAATATTAATTTGATCATTAAAAAATTAAAAGAGACACCATAGGTTCTGTGTATAAATTAACTTATGCCAATGGCTGCAGGAGGCTGCCTTACCCATTTGTGATCCCTCTCTAACTGTAATTACAGCTGTGGCTGCTCTCTGCTGAGTTACCTAGAAGCACTTTGTTGCAAGATTTTCTCTAGCTTGATTATTGAACTTCTGACACTACAGCTAGTGACAATTGCCCTTGATTGAGATGGATGCAGCTGAAAACTACTGCAAAGGCTGGTAGTTGCCTGAGGTTCAAACAGGAAGAGAGACTGAAACCACAAAAATCCGCAGGACTTTGAACTAGCAGATAAATCTTGCTGCGGAATAAAAGACAGAAAACTCTGTGAATTCTTTTGAAGATCATATTTTGGCAAAGCGACCTCCAAAACAGTCTGAATATGAAAAAACCACATTTTCTCCCTGTCAGACATGACACTGATTGCGGATTACTGTACTGTACTAATTCAGGGTGCGTGATATGATGTACAGTCCAGGCAATGACAGCTGTGATGAGATGACACTGTGACACTGTATGAATTAATGATAGACAATGACAGAATTTATGAAGAAGGAAACACACTTGGATATCCATATTACTGCTAAGTGAATTAGCTATGATGAACACTATACAGGCAGTCTGAGAAAAAGAGCATATTTCTGCTCTCCAGAAACATTTACAGTAGAAACTTCAGTCTACAGTGTAATATCTGGTTGAAATACCAGAACTGGTAAAGTAAGATGATTACAGAATGAAATGTTCAGATGTGAATATATCCAAAACTGGTTTTAGAGCCCATACCTATCACTTGAGTTCTCGGGTGACATTTTACTGTTTTCACAGTTGTTTTTAGTGCTGTATCAAAATTGGGTTTTGGACCACTAGCAGATTCTATATTTCAAATTGGTTTAAATATCAGCTTATGATGCTAGGGATCTTGGTTATGTTCCTAAAAGGAGAAAATAGGGAAAAAAGATTTTGGGCAATGATGCGGCAATTGGAAATAGTGCTATTTGCCTTCCTGTGATGGTTCCTCTTAGAGGGCTGGAATTTTCCCTGTGTTCCTCGAAACATCTTGCAGAAAGATCAGCACTGAGTAAGAGCTCAAACATGCAGATAAATACTTGAGGTTGTTCACTTGAATCAAGTTGCACATACTCGCCAGTGCTTTCAGGACTGGCTTTTTCATTAAGAATAGACTAAGATTCATTACGAATAGACTGAGATAGTGTATAATATTTGCAGCAGTGGGTTCTTGCCTGTTAATTTCTTGTATGGAAGGTGATTTAGAATACTCCAGTGGCTAAATTGCTAGTCAGAACTGCATACTGCAAATACATACTCTTTAGAAATGAAAAAAAAACAAAGAACAAAAGCAATTTCGATAGCCCCGTAGCATTTGTTCTGGAGGAGGTGACAAAATGATCATACACTGTTAGTGGATCATAAGAAGCCATGACTTTCAATGTTTCATTTAAGTATATTTATTCCTTGTTTCCCCTTTCCTAGCCCAAGATTACTCAAATACTCTATTTGTATGACTTGTAATAGTGGCTATCTTTTATCTTACTCCTTGCAAAAACTTTTGTATCTAACCATATCTTTCCTTTCTCTTATATTTTTGACCACATACAATGCAGAAATTGAATACCTACTTTAAAACATGTTTCTGCTACTTATAACCATCTTTTGTACTGAGTAAAATTATAATCAATTTGTTCTGATCCCTGCAAATACTACGCAATCCTCCAAGGTTGTATGATAGAGCAGACAAGCCACTTTAACTGCTCAAAACTGAAGAAACAAGATGCATTCCAGGAGGTCATAAGACATACACTACCCACCTGTTGTGAAGAAAATCACATCGTCTTTGAAAGCTCTTTCATATACTGCAACATACTTTATTACGTCAATGCAATATTTAGAGCTGAGACAGCACTTGCATCATGCCCTGATTTCAGCTGCTTAAAGGCACGCAAATTACTGTTTAGGGTGGAAAGTCTCATGCTTGTTCTTTAACACATAATAAACGCTTTGGGAGTTTTGGTAAAATTACATTTTAGGTTATGATGGTTTTGCAGTACTCTTGTCTGGGTAATTCTGTAATACAAATATAGCAGTAATGAAATAGGTGTCTCTATAAGGTGTAACCTTTCTAAATAAAAACAAAAAAACATTGTAGATCAAGTCTGTGAGTCACTACTGTTAAGAGAGTTATGGGAGCAGCTCTGTGGAGAAGAACTTGGGGGTACTGGCAGATGAAAAGCTGGACATGACCCAGCAATGTGCACTCACAGGCCAGAAGGCCAACCATGCCCTGGGCTGCATCAGAGAAGCGTGGCCAGCAGGGCGAGGGAGGGGATTCTGCCTCTCTGCTGTGCTCTGGTGAGAGCCCACCTGGAGTCCTGCGTCCAGCTCTGGAGCCCTCAGCACAGCAAAGACATGGACCTGTTGGAGAGGGTCCAGAGGAGGTCACAAAAATGATCAGAGGGCTGAAGTGCCTTTTCTACGAGGAAAGGCTGAGAGAGTTGGGATTGTTCAGCCTGGAGAAAGGAAGGCTCCAGGGAGACCTTATAGCAGTCTTCCAATACCTGAAGGGGGCCTATAGGAAAGATGGGGAAAATCTTTTTAGCAAGGTCTGTTGTGACAGGACAAGGAATAATGATTTTAATGGTTTTAAACTAAGGGAGGGTAGATTTAGGTGAGATATAAGGAAGAATTTTTTTACCATGAGGGTGGTGAAACACTGGAATGGGTTGCTCTGAGAGGTAGTGGAGGCCCCGTCCCTGGAAACATTCAAGGCCATGTTGGATGGGGCTCTGAGCAACCTGGTGTAGTAGAACATGTCCCTGCTCATTGCAGGGGGTTGGACTAGATGACCTCTAAAGGTCCCTTCCAACCCAAAGCGTTCTATGATTCTACAGTTCTGTGATTCTACATGTAACTAGATCTGAACTGTTAATTGAGTTACACGTGTTTATTTTTTTTGTCAATAGGCCATGCTTTAAACACACTTGAATGCTACATACATGGATAGGAGTATGTGTACTTCTTGTAATTTTGGATGGAAGCACGTGGTTTCAAGGAAATTTTTGTGATCTGGTGTTACTACCATCAAAACGAGTGGCAACGACAAAACACTCATTCATTCTTGTCTTGTGTTTCTTTCAAAGGCAATCCAAGTAATTGAACTTCACATTTCATGAAATTCTGTTTTAAGTCATTTATATGTGTTTAAAAATGAACAGGAGCAAAAGACTTTAGATATATGTTTTCCTCTTTCTTTCAATGCCCAACCAAATGTCAAAAAAAAGCCAGCAGACAAACTTTGTTAATGTTGATTTCCAGGCATTTGGACACAGTTGCTTTTGGACATTTATTTAAGAATAACAATACTTTGTTTGGAAATGTATGAAGCCTGAACTCCTACACCTGGATTGCCAGAGTATTCCTTGCTTGAAAGAGCACTATAAAGAGTAATAATCAGAATTAGTAGACTTGAGGTTTCAAGGTCTTAATATTAAAAAAAAAGTGACAATGGGAAAAGAGAGCTTTTCAGCACTGTAAACGTGATTCTGTAGTCACAGAGGTCAAAGTTTTTTTCTAGAACAATAGATTAAAAAGTCCACTGTCTTTCAACGTAAATGTCAGCAAAACTAGGCTGGTATCAGAGTAATTTTAATAAGCCCTGTATTGTCATGGACTCTGGACTTAGGTTTTTCATTGGCTTTGAAAGAACCGTAAAGAGTTTCTCAGCATCTCTGTTTTCCCAGCGTTTCAATTTATGGGCTTCCCGAGAAAAGCCTTGTGAAAGTAGTACTCAGGTTTCTTGAGGTGTTGTCTATATAGGGACAGCCCACAAAAGCTATTATATACCAGCTCCTCATGTGGATAATTTCACTCCATGCCACAAGCTCCTATGTGCAGTTCGGTTTGCTCCTTTTACAACTTACTTAAACTAATCTATGGAATGGGTGCTCTTGTTAAGGAGTAACTGTTCATACAGAGAACCGATGTGCATTCATTGTACAAGAAATTCCTGCTTTAGTGTATTTCATGAAGACCTCCCTACACAGAAGAAAACCTTTGTGACCTAGATACTTGAAAATTACTTTCATCCAAAGCAGAAGAAGATCTGTAATTTTCCAGTGCTATAACATGGCTTATATAAATATTCTCCACTATCGAATATCACAAGACTGTGTGTGTTAAGTGACAGTAGGACTAAAACTACAACCTGTTTCTTTCTGCTTATCTGTTTTTGAAAGGAATACAATACTTCTTTACTGTCTGACATATTAATCTAAACCATTTCGATTTGGATAGGAGATTACATCTAAAGCCTATCTGATTATTGTTGTTTTTCAAAAGGCAGAGAATTTTATTATAAAATTAAGACTCGATAAAAACGTCTTCATGCTGCATCCTTCATTGTTTCAAATCATTGATATTATCTTTTTCCAGCCATTAGGAATTGCTGGTCCTGAATGCAAAAGCAAATTGATTTGTTGTCAGTACATTGCATGCACGGGACCAATCTGTTTTATCTTGAGAATACAGAATCTGCTTTCACTCTATTTTCCTTAGGCTGGCTGCATTTCCAAAAAAAACCCCTCACAAACTCAGCACCCTGCCAAACAACTGAACTCTACTGCAGCCGTTGGCATATAATTTATAAATGAAGAATAGGAATATCTCAGCAGCACAGTAGTAATCACTATTTCCACTGGGGCCATGACTTAAAAATGCTGGGTTTTTATTTGTACACCCACACCCTTCCTTCATTTCTGCTACCAATGCTAATCAAAAAGTCAGTATTATTCAGAGCTCAAAAAAATATCTAAAGTATTAGTCATGGCCAATTTATTACGTACTACCCTCTAACTTCGATTTTCTCCCTTAGGTGATGGCTCTGCTCAAAAGGAAATTTCTGACAGGCATACAATTTCTTCTGTCCCCATCTCCAGTAATTTTGAGAATACTGGTGTGAAGGAGATCAGATTCAACTTCTATTTATACCACTGAGGTTTTTGGTATAGTTGAATAGGCACAAAACACATTTTTACTGGCTTTATCAATTCAAATACAGGCAGGATTTCCCTTAGCAGAGGCACTGGAAAATTAGCCATAAACAGTTCTACATAAACCTCTCTGAAAATCCCTGACACTACTTAGATGCCTTCTGTGTAGCTCATTATTCACAGTTTGGATGATGTGCTAGCAGTACTGTGGAGGAAGGAAGCCCCCTCACAGCGTTTATGCCACAGTGTTTAAACTGTGAGCTTAGGTTATGAGAGCTTAAACTTAACATTTATCCATGTAGTGAGAGGAGGGAGGATTTACTAAGTGTTTTTTATCCTGTCTATTTAGGTTCCTTATCATTCTCAGGAATAGTGCTGGGAATCCTAATTTCTGCAGTTAGAAAATTCTGTAGCAGCATGTTCTGCTGTCTCCTCACAAACGCCTGAACAAAATTGTATTTTGATAGTGCTTTTCTTGGCAAATTAGCATGAAATAGTGCTTGATTTAGTGTGTCAAGGCTGAGTCAATGGCATAATGAATAGTAAAATGTAAGACATTGATATAAGAGAAAAAGTAATGTCAGATCTCTTCAATTTAATGCTTTCTTTTGGACACCAGTATCAGAGGCAAAGCTTTGTTTCCAAGGAGATGAGGATGAATTAAACCTATCTTTAACAAAAACTAAAAAAAAAGCATGACTGACACATTGCATTGATGGAGATCAGTGAAAAGATGAAAGGCAGTCCATTAGGAGTAGATTTTGGAGAAAAAAATATTTTGAATAAATACTTTATCTATGGCTGGAAGACATTGAGGTAAAAAAGCAGTATGGGAGCAAGTTTAACAATAGGAAGAGGAATAAGATAAAAGGGTAGATGAGATGTGACTCATTTGATGAAACTGGTAAGAAACAGAAGCAGATATTTAGATGATTGTGGTCGTGGAGCATCTGTAGTGTGGGTGAGAGTTACCAGCGGACACGAGATGCAGAATTATTTTGCCTGTTTGTATTCTGGAAAGATGAGACACAAGCAAGAGGCAAATTGTGTCTCAAAAGAAAGAGCAGTGCGGTAGAGCTGAAGACAGCAAAATAAGGGTCTAGTGATCCCACTGTTAAAACTGTGAGAAGTGAAATTACTAGGGCTTCAGAAACAAACAGAGAGGATTAAAAATCTCTCCTAACATCAATGGACCAGCTACGTTATACTGCTGGAATACATACCCTATTACAGTGTTTCAAAGAAAGGATGAACAGCACAGCACGGAAAACAAGAGCTCAGCCACGATGCAGGAGAAGTTGCTGGAACATAAACACCACCTGTTTTGCTGCCACAGGCTTACAACCAGTCCCGCAGACAGCAGGCTTATAACCAATGCTGTGCATACCTGTTGACAAAATAAAATGCATAGAAGTTATAAAACAAAATACAAATAATCCTTGAAACAAGTATGTAGAGGAGACACTTTGCAAAATTGGTAAAACTAAAGATTCTCTCCTTCCTCTCCAGTCAATTTAATCCTTTTTTGCACTCCATTCTAAAAAAAAAACCCCAAAAAACAAACAACCCAAAACCTTCTCTATCCCCCAAAGTATCACCATGAAGTAAAATTTTAGTGCTAAATAAATTAAAACCATAAAGCAAATCAGAGAATCTTGATCCAGGCCATGATAGGTGGAAATATGAGAAATGTAGCTTTCCACTCAAAATTTTGTCCGAGACTTATCTCACAAGCAAATAAAGTTGACTATATTTCAGAGCCATTGGACTGTTTATTCCCCGCTTTCTGTTTTTGGGAATTATTTTTCAGAAGTCTAGCTTTAGAAGCTACAGTACGTTCTCCGCTCAGGATCTCCTAATGCCCCCTTGCTGCAGGAAGTGGAACACTGTCAACATCTGAAAAAAAAAAAACCCTTTTGAGACCGTCCTCACAGTCTTTGACAGTCCAGTCTTTCTTATTTTCTCTTTATTTGAATATCTGAATTCTCCTTTTCTAGAATGCTTTGCTAATGATTTAGAAAAAAAAGCTCAGTGTCTCTCTGTCTTCCTGTGACTTAAGCTTTCAAAAAATCCTGTTAAAATAAAAGCTGAGAAGAACAGGAACACATTAGATTAGGATCTTTATTCATTCCACTTACTTTTTGACATACACAATTTTAATAAAGCTATTTCGTGTTGAACAGGTGTCATTAGTGTGCAGGCATATTCGAAACCTGAGACGTTCTCTGGTTGAAAAGTGCTAAAAAATCTTTGAGAAAAAGTCTTAAAACATATTTCAAAAACATAACAAAAAAATCTTTTGGTTTTTTTAACTGATATAAATGAATATTTTAACTGGAATTAATAAATATTTTTCATCAACACGAAAGTTTTTGCAATTATTTTTTCTTATTGTCACTACCACACTATTCACACTAACCCTTTAGTAGTCTGGAGTTATATACAGAATTTATAGGCACAAGGCTGTGTGAAATAAAGGCAGCAAAGAAACTTAAATACCTGTGATATTAGTTCTAACATGTTTCATTTATTTCCACCTAGGATAAATTCCATATTTGATACAGTGACCAAGCTTCCTTATTTTTAACATTAATGTTCTGATTATGGGAAAAATGTATTTTTTCTTCCAACTGTGCAGGGTTTTTTCCTCCAAAAGAACTAATTCAGCCATGTCAATTTTAGAGAGCATAAATTATGTCGCTGCCTTAGTTAATAGACAGACAGAAGCCTATACATGTTATAGCTGTGCTTCTATTGTTTCTGAAAACAATTTCAAGTCATTTGTATTCATATGCCCTAAATGCTGAAATGAGGAAGACAATGAGATGCCCATCATCCGCTCTGACTAATGGTCTGTCCAAGCGCAATTCTCAGGAGCAGAGCATTTGCCTTGCTCTACTCCCCTTGCAGCAGTTATGAGCATTGCAAGAGAACAAATAGGGAAGAGAAGTAGGACAAAACATAGAGATCCCCCATTGTGTGTTCTTAGCTCAGCTTTTGACTAATTTGTTATTACGTTCAGTTTTACACTTGCTAAAAGAGATACCTCCACTGCTTGAAACCAATAACCATTGAAGAAGTTTTTTCTACTGTGGTAGACTTCCAGGTATATCCCAATTAAACTTGTATCAAGATTATTTACTTCAATTTCTTTCATTTGCTTCAAATAAATGATTGGCAGAGCATTGGAAAAAAAACTATTTGCAGTATTAGTTTATCCCTTTAATGATGTTTATTTGTTTCCCTAAGGCTGGGAGACTAATCTGAAGAAACTGAGCATATACCCATATATCAGAGTGCTGTGCAATGGCTAGCATCCCTGGTGGCTTGAGTATCAGAAGCATTATAGCTATGTTACCTTAAAAAGAAACCTAGGGTAATTTGTCATATATCAGTTCTCATATCTCTGCTAACTCATTCTCCAGTAATTTATGGGTCTTGAGATGGCACTGCACTGTGTAATGCAGACACAGTTCTGAGTTGCAAGGGAGAAAGATCTATCTAAAATTCTGTTTAATTAGCAAAAGTTAACATGGAAAAAAGTTCTTGCACCGTATAGTTGCTGGAATGGAAAGGGTGCTTTTGTTCATGTTTAAGGCAAAATAGGTTCAATCGCTTTATAATGCTGAAAAAAGAAAACATGAAGTAAAAATAACAGAGAAATATGACTCTCCTATTTGCATATTCTGAAAACCTCAACCTGAGCAAATTCAGCCTGCAATGAAAAAGCGAAAAATCAACCCTGAAAATGTATAATTACTTTCTCAAATATTAAATGACATGTCAAACCACTATCTGACAGCAGTTAACATGGAAGTAGAGCTAGCCAAAGCCTTCAGAGCTCAGACTGCCATGAGAATTTCCCGTAACAAGAGCGGCAGAGACAGAGTGGTAGAAACGTAACAGGTCTTTTAGTATTTCCTTTGTGATAGAGCACAAAACCTAATGTCAGTACACCACCAAAGGAATTATCTTGCAACGTAGCACTGAACTGCATTCTTTAAAAGATAAATTCATTGGAAGATGTAGGTGGTAAAGAGTAGCTCAAATATGATACTACAAATATTATATTACTTCTGTCCAAATTGTTCCTTAAATGAAGTTGTTGCATAATTTTGCTTCTGCTAGATTTAGTGAAAATTTTCCTAAGGACTTGACTGTGACTAGAACAAAGCCTGTTATTAATCATGTGTAACTGGAGAATGAGAAATTAGGGCCCTGGAAGACATATTTTGAAGAATCTTCCTAAAATCGTGTGAGTTCCCAAACATACACACCCATTTTTAACCTTGTATTCAATATTACTGTCTCCACAGAAGAGTCAGCAAAATGAAGCATCCGGATGCTTCTTGGCTGCTTCAGGATGCAGTCTTACAGCTGCCTGAAGTTCACCTTTTAAGCAACATAAGCTAAGAGTGAGGGGTAGAGAAAGAAAGGTAAGCAAAGGTAGTAACATTTTTAAAACACCGAAGATACTAAGCAAATAAACATCAATATCCTTAAATGTCTAACTTGGAGCTTTCACTTCAGATGTTAATACATCAGGAGAACTTCTCCTTTTTACTTCCTCTATCTAATTTTATCAAAAAGATTATTCTGATTTTTATTTGCTGATAAATTTTGAAACATGATATAGAATTTGCACAAGGAAGGAGAAACTTTTGGGTTTTTTTGTGGGTCTGTGTCCTTCGCTGATGTTTTCTGTGCAAACTGGAAAGAACTTCAGCATAGCTTCAGAAGTCCCTTGCTGTCTTTCACCCACTAATTTTTCCCTCTGCTTCAAGCTCAGTTTGTTAAGCTTTGCTTAGTATTTAATCCATTAAATTCAGTATCCATAGAACTATTGCTCACATATATTAAATTCCTTGGACACTGGTATACTTTTCAGAGGTGGACAATATTAAGTTTGAGTGGACTTTAGTTTTGTATGTTTAAACCTATGCAGGTGACTAAAGTCATTTCACTTTAAAGTGAAAGGCTCCAACTTTATCTTACCATGCTAGGCACTGGTGTCTTGCCAGTGTGGCTTCACAAACTTTCTTGCCCTTGAACAGTTAGAGTAAATTCTCTCCGCTTGCTCATGCTTTCTAACGTCCTAGCCAATAGCTCTGTTAAACTTTCAAATATTTATAATTACATCTAACTCTACACCTCCGTGAAGCCTTGCAGAAGGCCAGTCTCTTTCACCAGCTCTTTTCTATTTTGGCTCTGACGGGGGACAAAATAGAGTCCAAACATAGGCAATGATCAGAGGCAATGAGATCTAATAAAAAACTTTGCACTGCAGGACAAAGAGGTTTGAGGGAACTGCTGCTTCCCAGCACCCCAGAAGACAAAACTGGTGCACAAGTTCAGATTAACAAAGACAGAAGGGAGGAGGGAGGAGCGGCACAGAGACTGTTGGCCAGTGATAGAGAGAATGGAAAATTTGTCCTTGTTTTGTCCTTCCATGGATTGTCATCACTGGCAATCCAGTCAAGTTGCCCACTGCCAACTGACTAGTTTTTTCAAGGAGGGCCTGCCTGTGAATTCAATAGGTTTCCCTATTCCTGTACCCATACAGTTGGACAAGTGTTTATTTTTTTATAAAACTTCGAATTTTAATATAGCAAATTCTAAAAAAGGAAACAGCAATTTCATAATTACTTCCACCATTTATTTTCCCCTTTCTGCACCATACCTACTTACTTTAAAAAGCTAATTTTGTATAAATCTAACACTGATTTCCCCAGAAGGAAGGAAACCCTTATTTTCTTGCTTTTTAGGGTGCTTTGGCCTCCCTTGATTCTATATGCACACAGAATCCTACGTGCTAGCAGCTCTGCAACCTTCCTTACCACATCTTGCAGCCGATTCTGGAGCATGAAGGCAACTGAGAATGACTAAGTGAAGCTATGAGTATCCTTTGGAGGGTGTTAGGATGCTGTGCTAAGGGGTGCTGGGAAGGAGGTGAGTAGAAAGCAATGAGGAGAAACATTACGTTAGGACCAGAGACACAGAAGTCAAGTGCCCTCAGAGAATCATTCCGTTCTACAGTACAGGGATGGATGAAGCTGCAGGCACATTGCACTGTTGTTCCAAAGATCTCTGCATCATGTACAGCTGATATTGCAGGTTTCTAGTTTCTAGTTTCTAAAAGCTGTTCCTGCTTACTTCACTAGTTCTGGCCCACATACAGTTTGCAAGCTGCACCATCTCTAATGTCCTGCTATTAAAAAAATAGTCTGCTCAATAAACAGGTAAAACTATTGTTGGAAATAGTTGTCTAGGTAGATCCCAAGTCTCAATACTATTATTCGTGACTCAGAGTGGAGCGGTAATAGCAATGATGGCCAACTGTCCTTCCTCAAACAGAAACCTGAGAGTCTGATGATTTTGTCAAATTCACTTTTCCATGCCCATACAATAAACTGCAAAAGTGAGATTTGAGACCAGACTCCTATGGTGTCCACCTTTAGTTTGCACAGGGTTGTTTTTTCCCCTCCTTATGGAAATGATTCTTCATAAAGCAACTGCAAAGTGCTGCCAGCTCCCTGTGATAATGCACACAGCAGCAAACCATCAAATACTTACATCAAAGGAGGTAATGAGAACAAGCTGAGTAATTGGACTGGCCTGAGCAGAAAGGATCTAGTAAAATTTTGAAATGCCATTTCAATTTGCCGTAACTCTATATCGTGCTCACCAGCATTCCTTCTGCAATTGGATTTTATTCAGTGTAATTGCTAGGGGGCATCCAGACTCAGGAGCGAGGTAAGCATTTGTGACAGTGTTAGAGAATGTGATAATGGTAATGATGACCTATAAATGGAAAGTTGGACATCAGTTGTAGTGACCTAAAGATGTGGGCATAAGTAAGATTCAGAGCTCAATGATTTTTTTTTTTACTGAGGAAAGTTTCTACCTTTTTTTTTTGCTTAGCTTGAGAAAATAGTGTGGCTATTATTTGACTGTATGGCTGCCCTGTAAAAGCTAAATTAGAAGAATTTTTAAGACACAAACTAAAATCTACTGATTTCATCATACAACTACTGGTTATATAGAGAAATAATATGTGGGCTTGGTAGAGATTGTTGAATATAGCAGGAATTAACGGTTTATTAAACCAAGGAGTAAAATGTGTTTCTTCTCTGTTATCACTTCTTAATGTCCTATTATTACATTACTAAATGGCATTTTAATAACCTTATTTGTGGAATCTCAAATTCCAAAATATGTTGCTGATATGTTAAAAGTACAGAAATACAGATAAGAAAGGAGATGACACGAGAAAAGCACAAGACTAAAAGAATAGAGTTCAAAAAGAAAGTAGAAAGGCAGTGATAACAATCAAGAGACATAAGTAACAAGCAAATCTAATTTCAGAAGGAACAGTCATATTGCTGAAGTCTTCCAGTTAGGAATGCAGGAGGCTGACATCCGAGTAGCTTAGAGAAAGAATCTGAAACTTAGAAGCTATTGTTTAATATCTTGAACAATAAGTTGAATTTCTCAGATGTTCAATATAAACTGCATTCCCTAGTCTGCTCACAGAACTATTGGAAGGTGCTACATGTCTGTAATTCAAAACAGCTTTTTAAGGCTGAATTTCCACTGACAGAAAAGTCAGAGAATAGAGGTGACACTGAAAGCTTCAGTTGCCTAGGGGCTTGATGGTGAGTAGAGCCCAGACAGCTCCTGAGTGCGAGTCCCACCTTTTGCTGCTGCTTCTCTGCATGGCCATGGGCAAGGCGCTTAGACCAGAGGCTGGAAGGCATCTGTGGAGGTGTCTCACCCCTGAATCTGGGTTTCTTCTGTCTACCTAAACACAGAGATAAACAGTAATCCTCTGCTTCATAGGCCTGTAGTAAGAACTAATAGCTAATACTGGCAGAGTACTCAAAAACACCAAATAGTTAAAGCTGATCTCTTGTATGAGATGACCATTATTTTGTTCTTTTATGTACAAATTCACTGCTAACTCACAAATTTGTGTAGCTCTAGGCAAAATGGAAAACATCTGCCCCTTGTACATCTTCAGTCACCCATAAAACGACAGTCAAAAGACATTTAGCTGCCTCTGCTACCTTTGTCATGGCCACCCATATGTTTTTTATCTTGTAAGCTACATCCAGCTTTATACTGATTTGTTTCAGACTGATTTTGTCCCCTGCTCTCTGTGGATATATGAAGTACAGGAAAAGGCTCCTGCACTGTATTTTCAAATTTGTGTTCTCCTCAAGGAAATCAGCCATAGGATTTTCTTAAAGGAAGAGAAAGGAACATCTAAAATCACACCTGTCCTCATGTATGATGAGTAAGATTGGAAAAAACTGAGAAACAGAAATAAGGAGTCAGAATGCTGCAAGGAATGAAGCTCTCACAGATACAAGCTCAGAAAGAAATTAAATTCACAGACACCACCAGAAAGGGGACAAGACTGGGACTAATAGTTGTTGGGCTTCTTGGTAGATATCAGAGGAGAAAAAAAAGGCATAGAAGAGAGGAGAGAAGACATATTACAGCGAGACAATAACAGTGTTTTAAAGAAACTAATTGGAAAACTCGAAGCAACTTTGATGCTATTGCAAAGAAGAAGATAGAGGCCTTAGGCACAACATTCAGATTTGATCTAAAATCCCTCTTTTCATGCTTGCTTCCCAAAATGTTTATTTAGAAAGTGAATTCATCATGTGGGTGAGTTCTACCTATGTTTTTTAACTAGAATATTTTTTGTAAACATCTTTGGAGACATCACACCTACGAAGATTGGTTCGCTGATTTGCAGACAAAATTATAAATGAGGAATTTCAAAGTTAAGTTGATAAATCTTATATACTAAATAATTTCTTTTTAATATTAAAGACTGAAATAGTGATAGTGATACTATCCCAGAACAAATATTGTAAATACTGAAAAATTCATGTACAGTATAACTTAGACTACTTACAAAGAAAAAGAAAAACAAAAACAAAACTTTCATATTTCAGGCAAAATTTTACAAACCTGCTGAAATCTAATCCTGTAAAAGGAGATGGATTTAGGCAACATTTAACTGCAAAATATCCAATTTCCTTGTAACACATGTAGGGAGAACTAAATAATTTAAAAGGAGGTAAACTAGCTCAAAATCTCCAGTAGAAAATGCTGAGAAGAAAATTATGTCCTCACATGTGTTGGACCAATATTGACTCTAGAAGTCGTGAGTACTGCACTGAATTATGTCTTTTCTTGCAGGAAATGAAAATTTTCGAAATATCAAATTTTAAATCCCTGGTTTGCAGCAGAAAAGTAAACCATTATCATTCAGAGAATTGAGAATCATTGTAGATTATTCCGGGTGCGGTCTAGAATGGTAGAAAATTTAGTATTTGGAGTAAATAATTTATTGAGGCAAATTTGGCAGAGAAGAAAGGATAAAACTCCTACTGAAGTATTACACCATCTCTCTGTTGTATATGGACCAATGTATGTGCATATGGACCCAGGTGTAGAAACATAGTGGATGGAAGAAAGCGAAGTGGATTTAAGTGGTTGGAAGAAAGGTCTGTGGTGGGTCATTAAGCAGACAAATTATAACAGGCCAAAGAAACCCCCCGAACTGAAAACAAATAAATGATGGATGAACATTATGTCTGCTTTCCCTGACCATGGTCGCCATTAAGTGTTTGCTTATGATTGTTTTTGAGGAACAGAATGCTGAACTCGATGAATCTTTCAGCGAAACCAATAAAGCTATCATGGTCTCAAGAAAGATGTGAAAAAGAACAAGATGACTATGTTGCATGTATTTGTAGAAATTGAACTCAAGGATGGCACCCTTGCAGACAAAATTCAGTTCCAGATGGTAGGAAGGGATTTGTCCTGCCTCAACTCTGCTGAGGATATTCTGCTGACCCCTTTTTCCTTGTGGAACCCTTAAATTGTTTTTTCTACAAGAAATTAAGTAGAAATAGGAGTAATATATTAGGCTTATCTGCTTCAGAACTTGAGCATTTTGCAAGTGAAAGCTTCTCTTTAAAAGTGTATGGCTACTTCACTAGCAAACTACTTTTAACTCCAGCAAGCTGACCCTAATTGAGCTAACTTCATGTAGAGCCATCTTCTCTTACTTTTTTTGTGAACTGGATAAATGGATCAATGTTTCTTCATAATTTTCTTTTATTTCCAGGTTCTGGTTTGTTGGATGTCCCGCAGATCTCTCCTCTACTCCCAGAACTATTCCAGCTTTTGCTTAAACATGAACTGAGTTTTTCTGAATATCAAAGTGTAGGGAACCATTAAATAAGCCTATAGCAAAAGGCATATAGAGTTCATTATTATTTAAAGGATGCAGGCTTGTGCATGATTACTTAGTATGTAATGTGAAGTGTTTGTATCAGTGGGGAGAGTGTGTACAAGTAGGTTCTTAAACAAGGTTTCTTTCTTGAAAAAGTTTTGGTTTAGGGTGGAACTCTGATCGTTTACTATTACTGTTTATGACATTTCAGTTAGAATATTCATCCTGCCTGTAATGCTAAGACCTTTGGGGGATAATTTGCATTGGTCTTTCTATATCCATCTATTTAGATTTTCCTCCTGAAGAAGTCAGCAAGACAGGAAGTAATCTGTTTCTTCATGAAGGCAACAAACAGTGAATTAACAAGTGAAATTTCATCGGTCACAAAATGCCTCTACAATCTACCTTTGCCTTTCAGTGGTATAAAATATAATCCTTTATCCTTATTTCTTCGTGAAATTGGCTCCTTCTTTCTCTGTCCCAGACAAGTTTCATTTGTTAAATTTGAGACACTACAGCCTTCTACAAGATACTAAATCAGGTTTGGATTTTTAATTATTGAACTCATTTTAACTAGTGTTTTATTATCTTGTGTCATGCTTCTCTGGGGGAAAAAATAGTGGTGTTCCAAATTGCCATAACAACAGGCTGCACTCCTTAAAACAAGATAAGCTGTGTGTCAAAGTAAAACTGTTGCCATGGTAACTGGTTGCATATTTAAAGTGCAGCAGCCTGGTTTAATCAGTCAAATTGCCCCTTTTCAAAAAATCAACTGTACAAGCATTCTTATAGCAGAAACAGTGACAAAAGGAAAAAGTAAAAGCTAATAAAAAATAAGATCTCCCCTTTATGTTCTTTTCCTGAGTGATAGCTTTTGATTCAGAAAGGTCACTTGCTCTGCTTCTTTCTCTCCAGAGTGCAAATACTGGATCCTGTCTTTTATTTTAGGATTCTCAGAAATTCCTCTCAGCTGTTCGTGATATGCTTACCTGAAACAGGTTAATAAAATATTAGCGTCTAAGCGTGTAGTTGCAAGTTCATAAAATCGCCTAGTGACAATAATACTTATTTATAATCATTCTGTTTGGGAAGACTTAAAAAATAGCAAGCAAACTTAAATCAATCTCTCAAATCAGCATCTGTAATTTTTATGAACTTCATGATTAGATGGTCAAAGCTAAAAGCTGTTTCATCCCTTTTTAAATTATTTTTCTGTTTTTTGTTGGGGTTTTTTTGTTTGAAGAACATATTTATGCGCTGAAAATTAGATTGTTTCTCTTTGCGACTTTATTTCAATTATTAAACTGGTTTTTTTTTAAAAAAAAAAAGGTTTGCAGCATAGATATCTGTTATACCATACTTAGTTGTATTGTGTCATGTCAGATTCCTGTCCTTTCGGCCCTGAAGATTGATGAACCATCAAGAAAGTGACATTTAAGCCTCAGAAGAATGCAGAAAAGCAAAAAATGTAGCATTTTAAAGGCTACACATACTGCCCACAATCACTATATGGTTCTTTTGAGATACTAGTTGATATGACAGAAGGTGAATAGATCACATTACCTGTTCACCGCTATTGCACAAACCCTAGCTAACCTCCCAGTGTCTCTAGGAAGTGTTATTAGCTTATCTTTCCTAGTAAGGATTTTGAGTCAGACAGCCTAACTCGGTCTCAGTGGTATAGTTGCTTATCCTATTTCTTTTTTAGCCTAGAGAACGTAAAGGTTGCAAATGGAAAAAGACAGATTCTGCAGATTCAGAACGGTTTCCTTCTTCTCATGAACTGCCAGTCAGTGTTGCCTCAGGAATTGCAGCAAAACTCTCAGAATGAAAATGGCTTCTTTTAAGGACACTATTCATAATTTTATTAAACTAAGTAGAATATCACAGATGTCTTATTGCTTTTTCAGGAAAAGTTTAAAAAAATCCATGAAATTTAAAGCATTAAATTCTTTATGCATTCCACACAGGGAAAATATATACTGTTTCTATTACGTTATTGTTCTTTCTACTAGTTCTATTAAGCCTTACTGAAAAAGAAAATGCAGGATTTCAGCAAGGTTTTGCCATTTCCTGATGCAGTATCTCTGTGTAAGATAGTACACATCCTGGTGAAAAATGGGGAAATCTTCTGCAAAAAACTCCTGCAAATTTATTAACTTCTAAAACAGAAAAAATGCAGAACACAACTAATACGATTACAGAAAAGGTTTGATTGATTGTGCTCTATGCTTGCATATCTGATTGCCGCTGTGTTGTGGTTATTTGAGGGTGATATCACAAATGAGACTTTCAGAAATTAAATATAGCTATCATCTGCTCTATTTTATAAGTCGCTGTCAAAACATTTTTTCCTGCTTATGGCAATAAGCCTCCCTTTCTACAGGTTTTATAGTGCTACAGAGACATTGTTCTGGTTTTAATATATGAGGGAAACAGCTAATGGTAGCTGACCAAAGATAAATTCAAAATACCAGGGTTAATCAGCAGTTTATGATCAGCCCTAATGTCATTGATTCAGGCTTTGTAGATGTTGGAGTGGCATGCTCTGGAATCCTTTTCCCCCAGCTGCAAAGAGCATTCTTCTATCCACTTGCTTGAGTGACCATCGCTTTAGTGTTTGAATTAATCACATCATCCTCTGCCACACCACAGTAGGTGTCAGGGCTTGCAGGTTGGCCTTTTTGTTTAAGGAGAAACTAAGGAAAATCTCAAACTTTCTTTGTAAGGGCAACATAGCTACAGCAGCCTGTAAACCGAAGTAGTCACCGCAGTGTGAAAAGAGTTGCTCTCAAGAATCCTAGTCCTAAATACTACTTCTCTAACGCAGGAAGCAGATGGTTTCCGAAAGCTGACTCGGAGGATATTTTTATACTGCAGCCAAGATACAAGCACAGCTTATGAAGATGACGGCCGAATCTGAGGTAATAGGGAGCTCAATGCAGGCTGCAGAATGTGGGAGGGATCCGTGGTGAAGATGCACGCAGGTATTTTCTCTGGAGCTCTACACCACAGACAATTCGCCTGAAGCTGAACGTCACCCCATGCTGTCCATGTGTTACCCCTGAAGCAGAAATCTGAAACTAGTTTGGAAGTGTTGGAATGAGTAGAGGCATCCTTTAGCTGTGGTGTAAATACCGTCTAAAGATGGAAAACAAACTTGTCTGCTGATTGCCACAGCGTTCCCAAACAGAGAGAAGGACCAAGACCAACACTGCAGCGTTTCTTCAGACTGAATGCTGCTCGAGTGCAACCATTTTTAAACTGTGAAAAAGACAGAACTCCTCAGCATGCTGTATATAAACACGGATGTGGAAAGCAGTCTGGGAATAAGACCCAGCTACTGCAGGTGGTGAGAAGCCAGGCACCTCACCAAAGGCACCGAGGCTTGTTCCATGGTGAGCAGCTGAGAGGTGTCCACGGATTCACGGGGAGATGCATGTCCTCAGGGACAGTGTCCTCAAAGGCACCCACCGCTACACTGCCTGCAAAAATCCTTAGTTTGTTCTAGACATCTAGAGTAGATGGTGTCAGTTATGGAAGGACATCTCCCCTGAAATGTTTGATGGGCATCCCTTCTCATGCCTAGGTGACCACAGCACGGCCATTTGTATCACACTGTGTGTCCCTCCTCTCTGGAGCTCAGGCCTAGAGCCTGATGGGCAGCCCTGTCCTGCTGGCGGCCACAGGGAGAGGCCCAGGGCCGACCCACAGATCTGCAATTGTCCCTGCCACCTTGCCACTGGCCTTGGGCCACCGCTGTGCCCGCTGCCCTGCCCGGCAGGGATCCCGGCTGCTCTGCTCCCCTGGGGCTGCGCCTGCCCCAGGCTGCCCCGTTGGGTAGGAGAAGGCCCTGTGCAGGAGGCTGCGGGGACACTCGGTGCGGGCTCCCCCAGGTCCAGAGCCTGGGGCAGTGCAGGGCCAGGGTCTTGGTGCTGCCTGGTTTTGCAGATGGGAAAACGAGGATCATAGTGAAAATTTAGGTGGGAAGGGGCCTGGGGCCAACATGGCCCTCCATTGTGGCCTCCTGCTGCAGGGAGGCCAGCTGCAGAGCCCCGCAGTGTGCCTGGTGTCATGGCCGAGGCGCTGAGCGGAGCTGGAGGCTCCTCAGAATCACGGTGCTCTGGTCCAAGTCAGGAGAGATGACCTGCGGTCGCCCTCGCTGCCCATGTCGTTCTGTCCCTGGCACATTCCCATCTGCAGGTATTTCTGTGTTTATGTTGTTCATAGTGAAATGAAAAAGGTTAATAACGTAACACTTGAGTCTGACATTTTTTTAGTGTATGCTATGGTTTTTGTATTTACATGTTGAAATAATATTGCTGTACTGGCAGTATGGAATGTTTTACTGATGTGGTCAGAAATACATATATGGGCTTGAACTTTTATATTTTCCCAGATTCTATTTCAACAAAATAAGCTCTCACTCACACAAAAGGACCTTTGTTATTAATGCTCTGTTCAAGTCTCAATTAGCAGCTGAGCTTTGAAAAAATCACAAGTCCAGCCCTCGTAGCAGTTTCCTTTGTGCTAAGGACAGAAGCAGCTGTAAGGGACACTGTGTTCCCTGATCTCTTGTGTTTCTTTTACCAACACCAGTCTGGTCTGCTTCTCCCAAGGCACCTGCTGCACGAGGACTGTCTTACAACTAAGCTGGTTGTTTTAGCTGGGGCTGCTTCTCTGCTGGTTTACCAAACAGCAGTCACAGCTGGGCAGGTAGGACCCAACCCTATTCTTGTTCTTGTCTTCTTGTGTTCCTCCAGCTGCAACTTTCAGTCCATACAGTGTCATAAATGAGTGCTTAGGTCACTTAAAGAATCACTGTCAAAGGTATTTGCAAGAGATTTTAATAGGAAGCTATAAAAATGTGATTTAACAAAGTTCGATGGCAAGGTCCACTCTATTACTTATTAAATGAATGGAATATAAAATCAAAGTGGGATTAAGACAGCATGATTTATACAGAGATCAGAGAAAGAGGTGAAGGGTAAGGGAGGCCCTCCCATTCAGTCACAAGGTTCAGAATGGACCCCCTTGCATTCTAAAGTCCTTCTCAGAGAAGCCTAGGTGTGGCTGGATCCAGACTTAGCCTCAGACCACAATGATTTATGTCTAAAGGATATGTCTAGCAGTGATTTAAGGCTTGAAAGAGAGAATCACAAGAATTTAGTAGCAATTAATCATTGGTTTAAGTTAGCATTTACAGAGTGACGAAAAAGGATTCACTACAATCACAATAGTAGAATGTTATGATACGAATCGACACGCACGCACAAAGACAACATGCATAGGTAAAGGTACCTGTTAAAAATTCCCCTCAAGTTAAGTGAAATTGTCACTTACGAGTGAAGGCTGAGCCTCAAGAAGTGAGAGATCCCTGTACTTCATCCCAGGTTCCACCAGTGACAGTAACTTCGAACTTATGAGTTTGAGGGCTCTGAGAGGCATTCCACTCAGAGGGAGATGCTGGGCGCAGCCTGCTGCGGTCCAGGAGAGCTCAGAGGCCCTCACTTGGTACCTCTGCTTACAGGGTTGCAAGATGATTGACTTCAGTCACCAGTAAAATTCCATCCTGGCCACAATCAGTGTGGAGCAATTCTGACAACAGCAGAATTCTGGTGCTCCCCAGACTGTGCAGTTCTGACATTTATCAAGCGGGTAGCAGGGGCTCAAGGTACAGTCAGGGTGCACCTGACCATCACAACTCACTGCTCTTGTACAAAGGAAAGCAAGATGATGAGCAGTTCCAGCTCACTGCTCTTGTTCAAAGGCAATAATGTGATGTTGGATGGTTCTAAGATCTCCAGGTGGTCTGATGATGGGGATCTCGTACCACCACACAGAGCCTGCCCTGGGACTGCTGCAGCGGGTAATCTTCTTTGTGGCATGTGTAGGAAGGTGCTTTCTGCTGTACTAATGCACTGTCACATGGTATAGTAGCATTTTGTTGGGCTTGCTTTGTTCATTTTTTTAAAAAACTTTTAAACATCTGTAGTGATGTTCAAACCTCTGCCTACAATACAAAGCCATTTTTTTTTAGATGAGCTTGAGATTTCAAATTTTCACTTTAATCTCCTGCAGTATTTGCCCTTTCTAAATGTGTTTCTAGCTGTTGCATGTACCCTCTTCGTATCACACATACTTCTGTCTTCTCACACATACCAGTAGCAGCTAGGAATAAAACGGGAAGTGTCAGTCTCAACATAAATGATTGGTATGGCTTGTACATATTGCTACTGCATGGCATTCTTCTCATCATAAGCCTAAAGACATTACTACAGGTGAAGAAGAATTCTGTGTAGCCTATGCACAAAGCTGATCTGCATTCAAAGAGGAGCTTCAGTGTTGATGGTGGCAGGCCTAGCATAAATCAGTAGAGAAAATAAAATAGAAATCTACTTTGTACTCCCAAATTCACTTCAAAATCCTGGTCTCCTGAAGGCAGACAGCACCACTTGTTCCAAGTAAGACACCCTGCTAGCTAGATGCATACATGCCATTAAACCTGGCATGCAATGTTTAACATCAATACAATTTAAAAATAAATTCAGCTGCAGTACTTTCCTCCTCCTCTTTTGCTCTTTCCCTTGGGCTTTAATTAAATACAGCATTCACAAGCATGGCCCCTTTAGGAATGACTGTTCTTTATATATCACAAATCTGAAGCTGTGAATGCATGGGATAGTTATATTAATTTCTAATCATCATTTTTAACAGGGAGCAGCTGGGCTTTATCTAGCCAGCAATAGATATCTGTAGGAATTTAAGTACTTTTCTCCATTAGCATGCAAATGTAGAACCAAATAGAAACTTATTGCTGGAATAGTAATTTTATTTTTTAGAAAATATATGGATAATCATAAAAAACCCAAAATTAGGCCATGCTTCTCCTGGAGACAACAATTTATCACTTCTACTTAAAAATGAATGCCTCACATGTTCACAAAAATGCGTGTAAGACATTCATGTGGTATAAAGTGGTAGATCCAAATGTGCCTGAAAGGCATATAAAAGGTGGGAAACCCATCAGAAATATATAAAATCTCTGTCAGAATGTGATTAGATTACAAATCACAGAGAAAGGAAACATTTTTAATTCTGTAAAAAGAAACTATATATGCAATATAGTTTGCATTTTATATTGTATATTTTTATTCTCAAACTGAATTGCCTTACTTGTGCTTTCTTCATCATTTTGCCTTCATTGGCGCTTGAAAACACCTTATTTATGTGAGTAAATTCTGCTACAATCAGTCCTTGACCTAGATTCCCACAGTTCTCAGAAATTATGTTTCTGAAGTTGTTCAGAGACTCCATTTCATAAGAGAGTGAATTCTTGAAAGGTGCTATTTAGTCAAAGCTCAATGTGTGAATAAAAATTGGACAAAACTCATATTGTTCTACTCTCAAAAGCCATTTTTAGGATGTTCAATAATTACTTCACAGCTGGCTTTAATAAAATCTGTTGGAAGGGAGCCAGGTTCATGCAATATTTAAATATATGTTTAGCTGGAAAATAAAATGCATTATTGCAATTGGTTTTTAAACTGGTAGTTGTGAGACAGACCATGATTTTTAGTGCAGCAGTAGTCAGCTCAATGAAATATACATCCCTTATTGTAAGCATCAAAATAACATAATGCAGTTTGAGTATTAAGAAAAATCCAATAGCTGGAACTGAAATCTCAGAGCTAATTTGTAGTTGTGGTTCTTTTTGAGATGTTCAGAAAAAGAATATGTGATATTATATAAAGAAAAGAGGAAAATAGGAGCATTATTTACCAACATCCAGTCTCAATAATTAGGGGGAAAGATTACTTAGAGTAATATTCTTGTGCAAGGTAGTAACTTCTGTTCTTTTTCCAACATTACAACCAAATTAGGAATGAGAGAGGTACATGACCAGGATCAGGGATTAGGTGTGCATGAGGTTCCAGGTCAGGACAGAAACATTTCTTGCAGTCTAAACAAACGAAGATCAAAAGCTAGGCAGGGTAGGAAATATGATAGTCCAAAATAACGCCAGATAGCAGCCAAAAATTGAAGCAAGTGTCAGCATTTCAGTGTAACTGCACCTACCATGTCTAGAGGTAAGATTTTAGGCTACAGACAGAAAGATGACTGAGGAAAAGAGCATCTGGAGCAGGGAACAAACTCAGGTCTGCAAATCAGGAGCCACTTTCAGTATGGAAATGGCAGAAGACAAGCTGTGGATTCACAGAAAGTAGGAATACGAAAGCAGAAGTCTGGTTCTCAAAGTGTTGAGAGGCTGACATGAGTTGGATTGGTTCTTTCAGTCTGTAGCTGTCTCTACTTTCTTCACCACCATGCCTAACAGGAGCAAGTGAAAGTCTAAAACAACCATATGTATCTGTCTTGTATGGTTCAAGAAAAACACCTAAATTCTATCACATTTTTAGCTAATGTGAAAGGTTGAATACATGGGTTTCATTCTGTGGATAAGACTCAAGAAGCTGTATTGGTCAAGGGCAAATTATGTGAATATCCTTGGTTGTGATATTGGGATTTCTTAATTGAGAGAACAGTATCTGTTAGTAATGTTTGCCATCTGAAGATTATGTCAGAATGTTAGCAGTGTTTCGAAAGTTCAGAAAGTATCTGTAGCCAAATAACTTGATTTTTATTTGTACTTGGCCTGACAGATGCAATGTTCACATAGAGGAGTCGAGTTTCACAACTGCAGAGTGTTTACTACCATGTGCAGCATCTACAGACGTATTAGGAATATCTGCTTCTGTAAACACAGATGCTATTTTGCAAAACTTTTCAGTTAGCTGCTGAATAATGAGTTAGACATGTTTTCACTTAAGAGCTGCACAAGGTTCTATCTGCAGTATTGTGAAAAGCATTAGAACAAACACATAACAATAGAGAACTCTTTGCTCCGGAGTTCCCCCCCTCCATTTTTGCCATATTGCTCTCTGCAGTAAGCCATAAGGCTCTTCTGTGAGATGACATGCATAGTAATAAAAAGGGACAACTGTCATCCTTTTGTTTAAATGAAATTTCTTTGAAACATGAGTTTATTGAATGAGATATGTCACAGAGATACAGTGGCTTCAGCAAAATTTTCACTAAGGAGATTTTTTTTTTTTTAATTCCTGAACCTGCTGGTAGCTTTTAAAGCTTAAGAAAATGGAAAAAGAGTGTGGGAGTAAAGAAATTGGGCAAATTTGATAACTCTATTCTTCATAGATATTTCAGCACACCTTTGGTGCTGAATTAAAAAGTATTGCCTTGCATGCCGCTACAGATGAAAAGCAAAAAGAAAAACCTCAAAATGCTGTGAAACTGAATATTTGTCTTTCACGGAGCTTTAGTGTTAAGCGTACTTTAAATAGCTGGCTTATTCATCTTTCTGTGCAGAGTAAGAGGAACAGATTGCTGTCAGGGAATTTAAGGGAATTATCATATTTGGGATCAAGTTACATGTATAACTACTAAGGAAATACAGAATATGGTCTCTGAAATCAGATTCATTCCATGAACTAAAAAAGGAGACTGAGCATGAATTTTATTGCTCACAGGCAAGCAACTTGTTCTTCTTAATGATTGACTGTAGATATTTTCAAGATGAGTGTTCGAATATGCATTAAAAAGTTCAACTTTGTTGACCATCATTGTGAAGCCAGTATGATGGACAAGAATGATTTCAAAGGGAAATCTACTGGTGGTGGAAACCTATGGCAATTAAAAACTTACGCTAAATGATCTGTATAAACTATAGTTGAATTTTTAAATTTTCAAAATCTGTAATCATTTATTGACAACAATGGCTGTCAACTGTTTTATTTCATCTGGAAATTTGTTAACATTTAGTTTACAGAAACTTAGGGCCCAATTCTGCCAATAAGAAAAAGAAAATAAGACCTTTACTGATCTGCGATAGGAATTCCCTAATTTTGCTGGCACTGTAGATGTACTGAATCCAGAAGAGTTAGGCCACGACAGAGAGCTATTCCTGTTTCAGTGCTTAGGAAGGGAATTTAAAAGCAAAGTAACTTAATCTGAAATGCACACATAAAGATTATGGAAGCTTGAAATTCTTGACTGTTATTTCTGTGAATTTTTCAGTAATTATTTAATTATTTTCACATACACTATACTTCCAGCAAAGGATAAACATTTGGTAGCTTTGAGAAAATTATTATATGTCTCCCAGAGGGATGGCAGGAGATTTTTGTCTCATGTATATGCACTTTTTACTTACACAACTGATTACATTTAAATATACAGCACCTCAGCAGTAGTTAAACATGTATTTAGTTACAGATTTCCTTTGTTTTTTGTTCTAAAAGAATATGTGATAACACAAATGAGTTCTTGAGTATGGTTCACTAGAATTTTCAGCCTACTTCAGATCACTGTTTTTGCCAGCACTGTTTACCTTTCACTGTTGCTGATTCATCTTTGTCAATACTCTTTTCTTAGTTATGTTGATGATTCTATTTAGTATTATGAATGGCACTGTGTGTTTTCTTGAAGTATTTCCCATGTTTTCAAATGCTTTTAATCTCAGCCCATTTTAAATGGCTAATAATATTTTACTGACCCAGGCAAAAAAAAACAACTCATAGAAAACTACATTTCTTGGTGTAATTTTTGTGAAGTTAATTGAGTCAAAGTACAGGCTTAGTGAGATTAATTTTTCAATGCTCTGAGTCAGGGTAAGGTAAATAGCACTTTGTAGTTTTTCTGGTTCAGTCAGACTTGGTAAGAACTTTTCTCGTTTGATGCTCAGAAAAAATATGCCATGTGTAATTAGATCTCTCCCATTAATACACACCACCTCTGCACATAGAGATATCAGCTGTACTGCTTTAGAAGGGGTAAGTAGTAGTAGATCTAGGATGTGAAAAAGCTTATTGCAATTGTTTCAGAAAAGGACGCATGAGCTTACTAATGATTAGTCTCTTTGACAATGTAATTAATCCTAACATTGCTGTTCAGTCTTTCAAAGGAACTAGTATATTACTTCTTCCAATTTGTCCAGCGTATACTCTTGTAGATGACTCTTAAACTGTGATTGAACAAATTGAGTTCTGAAGTCAGAAGCTGATAATAAATCGTTCTAATGAGGCTCTTATTTGTCATAGTACATGACTATAAATGGAAAAAGAAAATTACCCCACATTTTATTTTGTTAAGTAGATATTGGGTTTTTAAATATTCATCTGACATCATGGGCATGATTTCCATGCACAAGGGTTAGGTGTTTTGCTCCTAATTTTCATCTGCTTCTCTGGCATTCCTTGGAATGTCACGCATATTATGGGAAGATTAAAAAGTTTTTTTAGTGTCCAGATGCACTGCTATGTTTTGCAAATGCTCAATCCAGTTAGGGCACTTGAGGTCCTTGTATACTAATGGCAACTGTTTGACCAATTACTAGTCAAAAAAATACAGGTCATCTGTTGTTGCATAAAGCTCTGATGATGTCTTTTGAAGCACTGTTCTGGGTAAGTACAGACATTCTTTTCAAGATGGTACCAGCAACTTAAACTTTTGTGATTAGTTTCACCTTGTAGCTACATTCTCTAACTATGTTTTAGTAAATTATCATCGCCCTGAGTGATTAGCTCAATAAACAATCTTATAATCAATATATGGAAGCTGAAAAAGATAACAAAGAAAATCCCAACTGGAGATACATAATGATGAGACAGCCATTTGGTTTATAACCACATAAAAAAAACTAGTCGTTGATCAAAATCTAATAGTATCTGCTACACAAAACTGTCCTGACTAGGCACTAATAATATCATGGTCTTTACTACTGCCAAGTTTTTTTTTTTAAGAGGAAGTTGGATCTTTTTTTCTCATACATAAAAGTAAATGTTTAGCTGTATGTGTGCAATCTAAGGGTCTTATGTCCTGTCTTCCCCTATGTACTACCTCTTACTCCGTACAGACCTAATTAGACCCCCATCTTCAGGCAGTTCAAACTGCCAGTCTACTTCCCCACTTGTTAGGCTTCCAAACAAACATACATGTTCTTGCAATCTTATTTCAAAAGGAACTCCGCACAAAAATGCTCAGCGATATCTTGATCTCTCTGAAAACACTCCTTAAAACTATATTTTGCCATGTGGGACTTGTTTAAAAAGTCCTTTCTCCTAATTCTGTTTCGCATGTTTTAATAAACTCAGTGAAGTTATATCACTTTTAAATTTTGTATTGTGGATAACTGCCTGACTCACAAAAAGCTGGAACTAGTTTTGGCATACCAGACCAGGTCAGGGTGCAAGTTCTGAAAACACAATTATCAGAACTTTATCCCTCTTTCTAAGTCTTACAGCTGCTAGCAAGTGACTGGAGTACCTGTGCAAAGAGTATATGAAAAGTAAAATAACTGCCATGTTTCTGTTTAGAAATGAACAAATCAAGAAAGCACCAAATAAACAACTAAATTATCTGATGACATCATAAATAGCCAAGCAAAGTTTTCGCATGCATATTGGGACATCTAGGCAAAATCATGTTACGAAGAGCTTCTAAACCTGAATGTTATTTATGTGGTAGAGCCATTATGTTCTATTATGTAAATAAGTATTTAGGGACTTTAAAAAATTTGTAATTATCATAGTGCAGTAGCTCTAAATTAATGTTCCTTAAAAGTTTTATGAGGCATTTCTTAATAGCACCGTAAAGGTAAATCTCTTAATTGAAACATTCAACCTTTATGTCACTAACAGATCTTAAACACATTGGAAGGATAATCTATTATAAAGTATTTCTCAATTTAGTTTTGGCTTCTGATACAGCACTTTCTTCCTTTTCTGATGCAGCACTTGTTATTCAGTGGAAAAAAGGTGTCAGAACATAGCTCTAACATGAAGATTGAATGGGAGTTACAACATGAGCTTTAAAGGTCTAGCAGTTTTATCTTCTTGTTCCCCAGTTTCTCTAGAGGAACGTGTAGACATATTTATTTTGTATTGAAATCTCATGTGGTTTATTTCGGAGCGGTGGCAGGGGAAAGAGACATGTTTTATATTTTCACCTATGCCAGCTTTACTTCAGGATAACGTCCTTCAGGAAGAGAGGTTTGAACTGGAGTGTCTCCCTGGAAAAGACATTATAGTAAGCCACAGCCTGGTCTGTAATGTCTTGTGTCAACCAGCTGTCTTGGAAGGCTGCATGCAATGGTTTAGTTTCTGATGCAGCTGGTGAATAAAAATGAAGTTGTGCTTTCTAAATGCTCTCTGAGAAAAATAAGCACAGGTATGTCATATTCACATGTCAACACTGGGCAGTTCTCACTGAGAGGAAGTTAAGGTGAGGCCTGAGGGCATGAGATGTGGCATTCTGCAATATGGAGTAAAGGATTCCCCCGCACAAATACAGAAATGCCTGTACTGTTCAAGAGTCCAGTCTGATCTTTCTTACACCTCTTAAGTCAGATTCCATGAGACAAAACATAAAAGTAATATTAAAATATTGACCAACTTCTTGAAATGTATTGTCTACTTACTTTCGTTCTCTCATCCCTGAACTAATTTTGAGAAGATAGCCCTTCTACATGTGTTGATCTCTTATGCATTGTGTGAGGGTCAAGATACCAGTTTCAGTGCAGTCAAGAGATTTTTCTAGTCCTCCAACATATGAAATGTTTAAGTAGGAAGGAAATATTATTTTACTGAGAAGATATATTCCTTATTATTCTAGAAATTTTAAATCTAGGGTGGATCTGTTATGAAGCAATCATGACATCAGAAGTTACTTAGAGAGGGTTCACCTCTTCAGAAGTGGGTAAGAGAGTTACAGAAGTAGAGACAGAGTAAACACAGACATCACAAGAAATCACTAAATGGAACAACATATGAAAGTTAACAAAAGTTAAATCTGATCACATTAGAGAGATACTGTTTAAAACCCTCTGCTGTAGTGGAAGTTTGTGTTTTATGCAAAACTAGAAGGTGGTCATTCATCATGTTTTATGTGCTTTACTCATCTTCAACTCCAACATTTAGATTTGGGGATTTTCTGAACAAGGTGATTCTTTATGCCTTTCTGTCATTCTCTTAGGTCTTAAAGTACTAGAAAATCATTCTCCTCTTGACCACTACAGGCTAATTTGCAGCATAAGCAATAAATTACTTTTCTGTCAGTCACTTTTTCATGCTTTTATGAGCAGATAGGAAGGAGACAGGAGACGTTAAAGAAGCCAGTAACTGAAAGTCAGACTTCTCAGAAATAAAGGCAGGAGTAGCCTCTGGATTTTATGTTTAGAGAAGAATTGGGAAAAGAAAATTGGGAGGAAGGGAGCAAAGGACGCACACAAGGATACAGAAAGAAGAGTGAGTCACCTGTCTATTAAATGAATGCTGTAGAACCACCAAACAATCTTTAATTTCTGCAATAGATGTTAACTGATATGGCTATAATTTTCATTGAATTCTTTCTAAAACAACAGCAGGACCCACAAAGTTCTCCCATTTATTATAGTTTTTGTAAATAAGCTGTGGTTTTTCTTTTTTTTCCCTTTTTTTTTTCTTTTTTTAAGATTCTAAACTAAGGAAACAAGGCTTCAGCAATTGTTCTGGCAGCTCCCTCTTAGCAAATGTTTATCTACTTTGTCTGCTTTTATCCATTCAAAGTTGTCAGGCACAGTGGAAGTTTTTAAAGTAATTAACTTCCTACAAACTTTGAGAAAGTAGACAGCAGAAGAAGGAAGGTCCATATTGTAGTAATGTGAGGCAGTAGCATGAGCTCAGCTGTGGCTTCAGAAGGTAGAGAATCCTCACTGGAAAGACCCACTGTTTATGGAACCACCTTTAAAATGTTTGCATTATGTTTTTATCGTCTAATTTATGCTTTTAGAAGCTATACCATTTTGAAAAACAAACCCTTTTATTAAGTCTTACATCAATATAAAAGGCAGTTGATACAGTTTTGCAGAGGAGATTTTGAAAAACAGGTGAAATAAGGAATACTGGATACTGTGTTCTCCAACAGGAATCATGTGTTTTTGGATAAGGGACACAGGAATTATATATTTCAGACTAAATATCTAACACATTATAGAGCAGAGAGGAAGTATTTAGCAAATAGCATGCCAAAATGATAACTGCTCATGTGTTTTATCTTAAATCGCTGTAATTTAATCACACATTGCCCAAGATGCAAAGTTTATCTGTCATTCGTTTTTACAGCTAACATACTTTTTGAAAATAAGCAGAAACATTGCTCGAATTCTAATCACTGCTTTGCTACCATGTGTCATGAGAACTGTAAACTGCCCTACATTTTAAATCTGCTCTTTGGCATTGCTTAACCAACACGCTCGAGACCCTGTATTGTACTCCTACTAATTTCCTTGAATTAATATGTAAGACTGTCATTCACACTCAGGCTGCTCAGAACAAACAGCTTCCAGCAAACGCAACAGAAACTAGTCAACAAAAGCAGATGGGCGTCCTGGGAATCTGGAGTGATAAAAATAATATAACAGAACATATTAGCAGTGCATATAGCTGGTTTATGCAACTTTATGATCTTATTACTTTCATCTTCTCTCTGCTTTTCCCTCTTCTCTTTAAAGATGCATTTGGTATGGAATTGGTATATTACGCTGCCCCTCCATGCAGGCCATGGAAGATAAAGGAACCTCATGCGTGTAAAGGGCAAAGGTGGTTTAAAATATTGGATCTAAATCTAAGCAGCAAGTCAGTGACTGCAAAACCCAGAAAGCACATCCCTTCCAGCAGCCGAAGAATGGAATTAACTACGCAAGATTTCTACATAAGAAAAAATGTAGAGATTTGAGAATAATAGTGATACAACCACACATGTACTTCAGGGGGTGTGAACAGGCAAATCACAGGCTGTAGCAAACAGCAGATTCCAGCCACATTTGGCACAGGGCTCTCTTTGTACCTCCTGCTCAGCTTTGAACAGAATCATTAAATTCATTGGACCAGACAGAATCTACAATTTAGTGGTTAGGGCGCTCATCTGAGATCAGACCTCATTTCCAGTATTCGCTTCAGTCCCATATTGAAGTAATTCATGTTACTTATTCCTTGCGGAAGAGACTGGAAGGGGGTTTACCCTCCAGCCACAAGACCATATAACTCTGGTGTCATCCAGAGTCTGGACACTTTTCTGGGAGGCATCGTAAATGACCATGCTAATTGTAAAGTAAAGGGAGTCTCCTCTTCAGAGTATGTTAAAACACCTGATCAGATAGGTGCGCCGTTGATATACTTAGTGAATCAGGTCTTAGAGGCCAAAAAAGACACAGAACTGAGTTACTGAATCCAGCTAGAGGAACTGAAGAGCCTACCTATTTAAAATTGAACAATGCTGGGCATTCTCTGAAGCAGAATATTAGGTATAAAACAAGAATTTATGGCAAAAATATAGATATCTGGCACCTTCTGCTTTAAGTACTAAAACCCATAAAGAAAAAGATAAGTAAATTTCTTGTTTTGTGATTTCAGTTTGGATGCCTGCTTTCCATTTTAAGCCTTAGAGTCCAAGAAAGTGAAAAAAGAAACAAAATTAAGTATTTCCCCTAGGAAAAAAATGACACAAATTTCTGCATATTCAGCAGAGTTCATTAGCAAATAGTCTAATTAAATATTAAATATCTTAGGTAAATAATAAACATTATTTTTTTTTATAGATACTTGGTATACGAAATTTTTAGCATAGTATATATCGAATACTAACATTTTAATAAAAATATTATTTTAAGTATATTCTATGATTCGGGAAGCAATGATCACATTTTTTTTGATTAAAATGTTTTTGGCAATCTGAAGTCCTGCCGCTATTAATTTTTTCCTACAGTAGTTTAGCACAATTTTTTATAGATTTATAATATATAATCTCTCTGTACATATAACACATAGCAATCTTATGTTAATGAAGAATCCATAGTTTTATGAAAAACAGGGTAAACCCAGTAAAATTTATCTTCTATATTAGGGAAGGATAATTAAGAAATATCAATGAAAGCAACTCTGCACTATGCTATCAGATTATTACAACCCATGTAATATCTCATCTACTCTTTATCAAATGAGATGAGCTTTTGTTCATTTTCAGCATAACGAAATAAATATGTATCAATTAGTATTGGTACTTAGGGATTTGTTTCAGCAGACAATTATTATGTAACTGGAGATAGAAAATGTTTAGAAACAAAAGGGAAGTACACTCAAAAGTGTTTTATATCCATATTGATAGTCAATTTAAAGGCAGAATTTGATGTAGTAATGTCTCTTCAATTTTTCTTCCCTTGTCTGTGTTTATATGCATTTTTGTGCCTTGAAAAATTGATAAACACAATAAGGAAATTAAATTTTCTTAGGAAACTGTATTAGGAGTAGTATTCACGGCAAATTTTGACACCAAGCCCTGTCTAGATAATTACTCATTTGATTTTCATGTTGACTCTCCTGCAGTGCTAGCGTAGCTAAAATTCCCCTTAGGATCACTATGCAGTCTAAATACACAACAATAGCACAAACACTTTGACTAAAATCAGATACTAATGTTAGTTGTAATTTGACTTACCAAAAGAATTTGGTGGATTTCTTTTTGTAGTTCATTAAAGAAGCTTACTGCTGTGTCAGAAGCGTTCAAAGAAAAACGGGATGAGAAACGAGTTGGTGTGCTCAAACCAGCATATATATGTCAATGTTTATCTTCCTGTTTCTTAGGTGCCTCCTTTCTACTTAAGGGTGAATAAAAATGAAACAAAAGGAGGAGCGGGAACTGTACACCATGTCAGACTTTTTCATCATAGTCAATATTCCATAGATATTTTCTCCTGTTATTTGCTGTTTCTCCTACTGTTGGATCCTTGCCAGTGAACTCCTCTTGCAAATGCCATTATCTTTTAATTTTGAAATGACTATATTAATCCATTAATTATCTGCACATTTACCCAAATAACAACAGTTACCCCTTTACCCTTCTGAATTGTTTACCCCCAGTACAATTCACAAGTGGTGTTTCTACAACTAGCAATTTAGTATTGAACACACTTCACCGTTAAAAAGTAGCAGTAGTTTCACTCCATCATTGCAGCCAGATCTAGTTTTCACTCAGATATTCAGATTTAGATTAGTCCAAGAAAACAGGAGACAAAGGATCAGGGAATTTCTACTTTTGTGTCAGTCACTTGTGCTAAGCCCGAGGCACTGAGCAGGGTAGGATTCGAGATACATTGAACCAGTGAGGCAGAGTGAGAGGAGCCTCTATGGTCTGATGGTTTGCAGCCATCAGCTTGGCAACGAAATCCTGCCTTCCAGGCTTGTTCTGAGAATGGTTCCTGTGTATGATCCTGTATGTCCCACAGCAAAATATATCAATTGCCCTCATAATAATGGTGAAAACTGATAAAGGCAGCAGAGAAACCTAATTTCAGAATTCTCATTAAATTTAGACATCAGTCAGATGTTAACCTAGTCAGTCTGGTAAATACTAAGATGCAGTAGTATACACTGAAAAGCAAAATCATCAAAATGAGGTGCTTTACTGAAGAAACATAGAAATTAGCGATTTCCAGGGTTAGGCAACATCTTGCATAGATATTTTTAGGGTGCAACCTTTTCTGCCCATGTACATGTTTTGCTTACATTTCAGCTTTAGCCTCTCAAATCCTTCCAGATATGGCCATGGAACTCATATTTTCTTTTTAAATGAGAGAGAAGAACAAGATTTTTTTTAATGAGGTAGAAACAAGAGAAAAGTTTCCGTTAGTTTGTTGTCTGTTAATTCTTTATGCCTTTGTGTGTTTCTCTCGAACAGCGAAATAGTTGAAATAAAAAAAATATAGATTTAATGCTATAATCACTGAAGTCAATGATGCAACTCTTTGATCTGAAGCGTTCAAAATGAAATTCGGTAAGCCTCTGGGGTATCATCAATAAGAGTATAATTTCTCATTGATCTAAGAGGATCAGGATATCTGAAGAAAAAATGGTATACAGCACAGAAATTCTTGTCAGGCCCAGATGCTTAGACAAATTCTTTTCGAGAAAATTAAAAATATAGAAAATTAAAAGGGAGAAGAAAAGCTAGTTGCTCAACAAAGTATGAATAGATATATTGTGTTTTGCAAGAAGTTGGTATTTGAGAAGACTCCTTGAAAGTTTGCTTTAGAAAGTGTTAGACATACTGAATGCTATCCTGAAGGTGTGAAGTGGGATTGTGAATTTGCAGAGGAATAAAAGTCACAGAAGATTTACCTGTAGAATTAAAATGGAAAAATATGTAACTGAAATGTAACTACCCAACATCAGAAAATTGCTTTTAATTAGAAAGAGCTTTACCTGAGCACCTGAGAGTAGCAAAGTTATGCATACAAGTATTGATATTAATAAATTTGTCATAATTCAAAAGGTGTGGGTTGTTTTTTTTAGGGACAAGTCTGTGTAAGAACTTTGCTTTTGAAAAAAGTGTGCACAAAATTTACTATGCAGACTTCTTAATTCTAGTTGATATATGGTATAGAAAAGAATGCTAGAAATGAAATGCATGTCCTGTGATAGTACTTTCTACTTCCTTCTTCAAATTCTTTAATTTCTCAGTTTTTCTCTGTCTAGTACTCACTACAAAGCCCATTTCTCTCAGCTCTTTTTTCTCAGTTTAAATCTATATTTATCTTATTGATGAGTCACTCGTCAGTCTGTAGTTTAACACATCCTGTGTTTCTCCGGATGGTCTCGCATACTTTTTATGTGAAGAGAGAGGATGACTCTGTAATTGCATCGTGACTATATTCTGTTTCATTCTAAAAGGAAATTAAGGTGGTATTTATTTATAGCCCAAAATACTCTTGATTTTTTTTCCCATCAAAATTTCCATCAGGTTCCTATGAGTGTATTTACCCAGGTCTGCTACTACATTTTTTCTCACTCATACCCTGTATAGTGCTGGTGTTTATTTGGTTGTGCTGCTTGTCAGTTCAGCTGCAGCTGAAATCATTAAATTCTCATATAATTATAGCGGTGCCATTCAAACAGCTAGAGTTAAGGTTGTGTCAGCAATTCCATTATAAATCCTTAATTTAAATGGTCTGCAATAACTCAACCATAAAATATGTTTTGAGCTGAACATTAGCTTGTAAGGTTTCAGGCCAGGAGCAACTTCCTTTTCAAACTGAAAAAAAAAAAAAGGAAGAAAAAAAAAGAAAACAGCGCTCTCTAGTAATTTGAAGAATGAATTTAGTGCTTGTGAAAAGGCGAAGTTTACTGCCCTAAGTACTGAGCTACGATAAAAGTCTGCAGTGTCACAAGAGGCACATTACACGTTTCCTCTGTTTTGCTTCAGTTCATCTTCCAAGATTCTGATCCTGTAAGTTAAGAGAATTGTTTGGACCCGGTGTAAACTGGCCGCTGCTTTAAGGCTGATAACAAGAGAGTTGTTTGATGACAATTTTGATAGTATATTAAGGGGCCAATTAAAGGCATCCACGACAGCCAGAACAGGGGATTTACCACCAAACTGCGCTTCACATGCTTTCAGTCACCAAGGTACCATTCAGGATAGCGTGGGCTGAATCTGACTGTGACCTAGAGGTGAAAGACCCTTGTTATTTCATTCACAAATAACCTGGCTCCCCAGCTGCTTGAGACCTAATTGAGAGACAAAAAAAAGGGCCATGGACTGGGCAGGGGCAATACAACCGTACAAGTGTGTTTGTTCAGATGCCTTGCACATTCTTGTTCCTGCCATTTTCAAATGCTTTGGTTTTTCTGGATTTCTTAACTGTACCAAAGCACACAACCAAAGCAGAGCCTCTGTCTCTATATTTTGAGATAATTAGCTGAAAAAGTTTTTCTAGAAATGTAGCCAGCATTCTTGATGGCAGGACAAGCTCACAAAAAAAAAAAAAAAAGAAAAAAAGAGGCAGCAGCAGCAGTCCCCAACTGTAGCAACTCTCCATGTACTCTGTCAGGTGGTATCTTATCATGAAACCCCACTTAACGTATGAAAAGCAAATAGCTTGTAAAGCTCTATTGATATTTAGATAGTTTAAACCAAATTTAGTTCAACATGAGCTATAGCTGGCATAGTTCAAAATCCATCTAGAAAATAGACTAATGACAAGTTTTAAAAATGGATTGACAATTTTCCTGGTGAAGTGCTCTTGTCTATGGATTTCAGCAAGTCTCAGCTGATTGTCTTGGAACTTTGAACAGAAAATGTTGACCTTAAACTACTGTCTCTAATAAAGTCACTAACAAAACTTCTGTTATCAGTGGGTCAGGATCTTAATGCATGTATCTAAGGATGAAACGCAAAATACTTAGCCTTCTTTATTAGTGGCAATATTGCCTAGTGAGACAGTATAAAGGTAAAGACTGTGCTATACTTAGCCCTTTTTATCAGATTATAGCTGTTTCATATGAATCTGTTCTCTTATGACATCTCATGAAGATGTGATTTTCTTTTTTTGTCTTTTTGTTTTTTCTTATAATTCAATTCAGCAGCCTTCAAAACTAGTCTTATCTCATTTAAGTTTGTTGCACTATATTTTTCTTTTCTTCTTCAGCTACGTTTTACATAGTGCATTTGGATATTAGCAGTATAAGAAAAGTCCATCACTCTAAAGGAAAACACATCAGCTCTTGAAGTTATTAGTGTCAATTAAAACTATTTTAAAAGTCTGTTGTAGAAGATAATGCATAAAATGTCTTCCTTCTGAAATATGACTGATTAAGCTCTAATTCTTCCTGGATGAAAGTTGTGCCATAAATGAGTCCTTGCAACAGTAATTGTAATAAAATATAGAACTAGACCTCATTAAGATCTAAAACTGAATCTCATGATTTTCCCTTAGTGTATGTACAGTCTGCTACCTGAAAAGACATTCAAAGCTGTTACATTTCATGAAGGCCTTTTGATCAGGAATTTTCTACTCACTTTCCTATTGGTTAGCCTGCCTGTGTTTTCAGTGCGTGTTTTATCTCCACCTATATTATCTAGAAAGTAATACAACCATATTTAGGATGCTGTAGAAAATAAGGAATGTTACAGTGATGCTATCTACTAGATGTAGAGGAGGGAGATAGATAAAGTAGTGGTGCAGTAGTTATTAATTCTTCCTTACAGTGATCTGGTACTATAACATGAAAAGGTTGTGTCATTGTACCCAGGGTGGACAAAACACCACAGAGACACCACACTCACAGAGACAACAAGCACTGTCACTCTCGGACCAAAGACAGCTTGCTTACGCCTGCGGAGTGCACTGCTTGTGCACAGCACTGCCATAGTGAGGCTTTCATTTTAGGGCTTAGGATGGCATTTCATCTCAGCATCAAGCTGTGCCAAGCTGTGCCTTCTGAAGAAAGTTCGTGAGCCTCTAAATTTCAAGTGCCTTGCATACAGACAAATCCAAAGGAAAGCATGGGTAGTTGCTATCTAGGAAAAGTAGTCAAGACTTCTAGCTTTAAAACTCTGCTACCATTTTACCAGTTGGCCATGTAAATTACAAGATTTATATAAAAAACTCTGATGAACTTCTAATTTGTATTTTCCCAGTTTCAAAATTTGTCCCTTGAATGCTTTCCTATGTCAGCAAGTGTGACAGTAGAAGATGGGCAACACTGAAATCACTCACAAGATTCTTCCATCCTGCAGCAGCTTTTCCATTCTTAACAGTTTTCCAGTGATGTAATTACTCATTCAGGTAAGGCAGTTGGCTGACTGCACTGACTGAGCAGTTTTGGTGGTCATCTTAATGATGTAGAGAAAGGTAATGAATTGCACCTTATTGACATGGACAGTGCCAGTTGTATTTGTTCTGTGGATCCTAGGATCATTGATTTTGATGAAGGATTCTATAATCATGAGAGTCACTCCTTTCTTTCGTAAGAAGAGCATCATCACGTTATGACATGGTGCATGAATAAGCAGCAGCTTGTGCTTTAACATATAAACCATTGTGTTTATATTTAAAACATTTAAATATGTTTTTAAAATCACAATGAAAACCCAAGTATAATCAAGTTTCTGTTCTTTCCTGCTGGCAAGGAAAAATGAGGAAAAAGTGACAGTACTTGAAAACAAAGCAAATAAAGTGTTTAGCTGAGATGACCTTTGTACTTAGCAGTGAATCAGTTGTTTATCATTGGCTACCTGCAAATACTTGCAGAGTTTCCCACTGGACATTGTTCCCAAACACAATCAGCTTGAAGACTTTTGCCATGCCTTGTGAGCAGAGATGCTCTTCAGCTTCTATCACACACTTCTATCTTAATGTTATTTTTCATAGAGTGACAGCCTTGATTTCAGTGTAAATAAATAAGCACAAACAAAAATATTTCTGTGTATAATCACAAGTATCTGGTCACTTGTATAGTTCCTTCATTTCCACATTTGCTCTTTAGTACTTCATCAGGCTTTGAGACATTGGCATATACAATATGATCTCAGGTGGTGGGATTGATTCCCCATCCATATACAGAACATTAAAATTACCCTGGCCAAGGTAACATGAGCTAATTTGTGCAATATTCAGAATGTTCTTTAAGACATTGATTTAAAACAACAAAAGAAAACTTTACAGTCTGATCCAATCCACATATTCTTCCCAACAACTGCCTTACTCCTTGTGAGAAGTTTCATTTGAATTCAAAATTGCTTTTCTCCCTCAGATTCTTATTTTCTACTTTCTGCAGAAGAATCACTAGGGAACCTCTTTTACTGCTAACTTGATGCGATAAGAGGAAGCTGAAAGTTACCATGGCCTAGATGTGTGCCTATGCCGTAGAGGTGCAGTCTCTATCATTAGCATCTGAGTCATTGTCCATAATTACCCATTTCATCAGCACAGGTCTGTCTTATTACCTTATGGAATTTTTTTAACCTTGTTTTTATCAAGAGCTTTATCTGTTTCTTTTTAGGTGTTCTTGTGTTATTGACTAGACGTTACTTAAAACGTCTTACTTTTCTGTCAGTTATTCACCTCTCACAGAAAGATTTATTTATTGTGTGTTAGTTTTGTATGGGTTTTTCATCAGTAGGAAGGTTAATATAAACAGTTCGAAGTCTCTTCCTCTACAGTCAACAGAAGTATGCTTGGTATTATTTGCCTAGTATGTCATGACTATTTTCAAATCTGACTTCAAAACCATTATACATTCTTGCAGGCACAAATGCTTGAATATCATTAGGAATAGCCTACATTCGTTGTGGGCTTTCCTCCCCTTAATCCTACAATGTTCCTTTTGTAAATTTAGATTATTGATCCTCCCTAGAACCCTAGAAAGTATCAATAACTGCCGAACTAGATTTCTCAGGACTATGGGAGATATTTTAGTTGTAACAAAAATGAGAAAAACAGAGAATCCATAGTAAGCAGATACTTGTCTTAACACACCATCAGGAACTTAACTAGTGAAACTCTGTGTTCAGACAAACCTAGCCATGGTGGTGTTGCTTGTTTTAGTTCTTTTTGCCAATTTGGGAAAGGGCAGGATAAATAATGCAACCTGATGCATTACTATCCAGGTCCTCAGTGATACTTTCCTCCATAATTTATGTGTCTCTGATAGTTTTGAAACAGTTTATCATCTGACACCTCTCCATATTTGCCCTAGTGCTTTCCATGGGTTCTTGTAAAAAAATAATTAAAATTCTGGTATCAGACCACAAGTAATAAGCTAGTCTGCCAATAAACCTGTAGACAAAATAGGTATTCCCCTGATTACATGCCTAAACTAAAATAACTCTGTGGCTGGAACGCTCACCTCAGTACTGCAGCAACTTCAACAACAGCAGAGGTTTCACTTACCCCATCTTCTCCCAGGGACCAGGTCCTTCCCTCTGGAGGCAGACCTAAGCCCGCATCTCCCACTGCCCAAGAAGGGACTCTCACTGAACTCCATCCACCTGCATTCAGACTGTTTCTATGTCTGTTAGATGTGCTCTGAGAAATCCCTTCAAAAAAAAGTAGGGGAAAAAGAAAAGTCTTGTTTATTGACTGCAAGAGCACTTAAGAATGACAGGTGAGAGCAGTTTCCAAATCCAGGGCTGAGGAAAAGCTAAAATCCTGCAGGTGGGGCAATGTCCGTGCTAGGAAAAACAGGCAGCAAGCTGTCTGGGCCTTCAAAAATCCATCATAGTGGATTTTTGGGGTTGCATAATACACACAGAATCTTCTTGTTAGAGAACAATAAGAGGGATCTGAAATTAAATGTGGCTGGAGATTGAATGGTACTCATTGTTATTAGGAAGTTTGAATCATTACCTGAGAAGCAACTTTCTTCCGAAGATGCTGCTTCTGGGAATTAGAGCAGATGGTACACGGAAGAGCAGATGAACAGTAATAACATGACCAACCCTCTTGGCAATTTAAAAAAAAAAAATTCTTCCTTTTCTGCAGTAAAATTAATATTGTTTCATATAGCTTATGTGTTCTGTCTCTCTAGGCAGTATAAGTACACTGTACTGCTTAGGGTCCTTATTCATCAAAAAATTTCACAAAGAACGTTAAAATAGAGAAAAATAAATGCTCTTCTGTTAAATGATTTTAAGCAATTGGTATTTATGCTTTTATAGATCCTTTTTATAAGAATTGACAAGCTGAAATTGTGTATTAAATATAAATATTCCTCAAATGATGGTGTTATAGATGTTTGTGAAGTAACAGATTTCAGAGGTTTAGAGAGTGTTGTGAAAGCTTGTTGATGACATTTCTTCTAGTAAGATAAACAATCTTATTGTGAAGATGCCATACAATTGAGGTTATGACCCCCTGCAGTAGGCTGTTCTGATACTTGCTTATATATACTTCAGGTTTATTTCCAGGTTGGATTTCTCTGATTTTTTCTGCAGCCATTGAGTCTTGTTAAGTGTTTCCTGTAATGTTTTTTTCATGTGCAAATACTATGTACTGTGATTGAGTCATGTTTCAGCCTCTTAAGTAAACAGAATCGTTAATGGTGACATCACAGATTTGTTTTATAATTACTTGATAATTACAGGCTTCTCTTCTGCAGTTTCTCAGTTTTCTTGTTTTTCTGGGACCATTCCACAAATGCATTCTAGCACTGATTTTTAGTAGTGCTGCATACAGAGGCACAAACACTTTCCTACTTGTATTTGACACTACTCCTTTTCATAACACTGTAAAGAATTTACTTGCCCATTTAGCAAGACATTGCAGGAAGAGTTCACACGGGGGTAGCTAACTATGCAATGACCTGTAAGTCATTTGTGAGCGATTGTTTTTTGAGACATTCATTCTACAAAAATAGTTGAATTGCTCATTTTTGAGACATATTATAACATATTTAATTGTACTGTAATATATCTGACTGGATCATGGCATTCAAACAGCCCCTTCTCCTTCCTTTCTTACTTTCCAGGAGTCACCTACAAAATTTGCCATCAATGTATTACTATGATTTTTAAATAACTAATAAAAAAAAATCACTGGCAGAAGATCTAGTAGCCAATGGAACCTCTCATAATTTGCTGACACTTGCCTGTTAGAAAACATTTGTTTTGCAGCAGTTTTTAAAATCCAAATACTTATTGAAGAAAGCCATGTAATTTAGACTAGTGTGACTTTCTAATATATTCTGGAGGAGACTGTTTTGTGAAACTGAAAATATCCAAGGAGATAGCTGTAGTTTTACATGCCTGGAAATTTACTAAAAATCCTCATTTTACTGGTATTGTTCTTCACATTAAATGATGTTTCAAATAAACTTGTTTCAGAAAGTGCCTTTCAGGGTCCAAATGACCTTTATTCTTTCTGGAAGCCAGCTCCCTCTTCAGTATTTTAGACATGCACAGCAAGGAAAGAGAAATACTGCAGCACTGTGTGGGATCAAAACAGTACCAAGAGGTTATCATACACACTACATTGAAAATAGGACCAAAGTTTTAAATGCTCATTCAGTTATCAGGGCACTGTAAGTTTGTTCTTATTTATAAAATGACAGAAGAAATCGCAAAGGCCCATAGCAATTATTAAGGGTGATGTGGTGAATTTATATGTCCCGAAAGTGGGCTATGTACTGTGTAATACCCAGGGAGTAGACTGGGAAGGGAATTGTGACTGAGTTACAGCTCTTTTCCTGGTTCCACTTACTCCAAGCAGGGAGCAATCTGTTTTGATCTCTGTCTGTAGAAAAGTATCTCTAGCTCTATGGGGACTTGATTGTGGAGGCTTGTTTTTCAGTTGTCAGTGGTAATGGAAAAGGACCAGGAACAAAATGGAGGTTTTGCTTTGGTTTAGTTTCTGCTTCAATTTAACCTAAAGCAGCAATTAAAAGTTTAACTGAAAATCTTCCCCTTAGGACGGTGTCCCAGACATAGAATGGCACTTCTGTAAAATAAGGGAAAAATGGACTGGGAAGGAGACTTCACAGAGAAGTAAATAGATTGTAATGCTTTCTAGTGTGCTGAGGATTGAGGCTCAAGTCTGGGGCTCTGCTTCATTCAGAGCAAAAGACTGAAACCCAATCTTTTCCCTCTTAGGCTAGTGCTTCAGTGTCCAGGGTGTGTCTGATTCTGGATAACCTCATTACTTTTGTCTATAGGGCTGTTTTGCTTTCTGTTTTGGTGTTTTCTTTTTTAGGAAATGGCAGATAAAAATTAAAGTGACATGCAAGCAAAAGCCTTCTTTTAGTTATTGTTGAAATAGAGAGAAAATATTCAACCTTGAAATCATCTATAACAAGAAAATCTCATGTTCTGTCCAGAACTAGCAGTGATATATGAGCTGAGGAAATGTGTTTTTATACTTTATTTAAGAAAAGTATTAAAATAGGCTTTATTCTTATGAAGATTACTCTTAATATATAGCAGTGCAAGTAATCTAATTCACTCCGTACAATGTAAATAATTTACTGTTTTACTGAATACTGGAACACTTATTTCCTTGTATTAACTCTTTTCCATTATCTTTGGCTAAGGTCTTTGCATATCTGAGAGGGTTTTTATAACTTAAATGTAGAGTAAGTAATGTGGGGAATAAGGGGCCGTGTCCAGGGTTTCTGCAGCTCTCAGGTCATAACAATGTTGCACAATGTAAACACAGAACTGGAGAAGAAACTGACTCCAACCCAAGGGGTTCATATGAAAGAGGATTTAAGTACAATCTGGAAGAGTCTGAGCATGATTATGCAGGTCTATGGACAAAACCAACTTCAGAGAATGGCAGCAATCTAGGCAATGGCCTTCCAGCTTGCAGAAAAAATAAATTAATTCCTCTCTAAAATTAATTCCCTAACCATTCCACTCTGCTTACGTGACTGTATAGAAGTGTTTAATTTTTTAGGAAGAAAACATACAAACTAAACTTAATTAATAACTAACTTTTGAAAGTTATGTCCTTAATTAGCACTTCATCCGTTTGCTGCTATAACCTCAGTTTTTAAATAAGGTTGTATTGGATTGCTGTGAGCCACTGAAAGCCACAGTCTAATGGTTCAGATATTTCCTTTACCTGAGGCGCCTGTTTGCTGGCATGAAGAAGGATGCTGTCAACTTGTATGAGCCCCACTTTCACTCTCTTTCCTCCAAGCAACCTTCCAAACTTCTGTCCTCTGTACTCTACTGCTGCCAGCATCAGCCAAGTGCCCCTTCTCATTGTCCTAGCAAGTGCCATTCACTCTGTCCCACTCCACCTGCATTTCCTCCTTTAAAGAAACCCAGCAAACCAACACAAACCATATCTAGTTTCATACACCTTTGTAAGGCGTTGCTGTGCAAAGGCTTTAAAAACCTCAGAAGTCTGTAAGAATGAATTAAACTTTATAAGTCTTCTCTGTCCTGTGCTTTGACTCAGTTGGATGCATTCACATCAGATCACTCCGTGTGCTTCCATAATTCCATTAGTGATGTCCAGTAACTCCTGTTATGAAAGAACTGAATTTCTGAGGTGTTGCCAAAGGTCAAAAGACCTTGAGGGACATTCTGCTTTGCAGTTAGAAAAGCTCCCAATAAACAAATCTGCTTGTTGTTGTTTTATAGTTAAGCTAGTAATTGTAAAACTTGAATATTTGGCTAGTATCTATGACCACATTATTAAAAAGAAAATCAAGAATTTTTTGTTCCTGTCCCCATTTCTCCCTCCCTATCTAATTCTTCATTCCATTCAGGCTTGGGTGCTGTTTCCTTCTGTGTTGTGTTATAAAAAGGCGCTCACCCTGTTTTCCTCGACTGCATACAGACTCTGAACAAGTCCGTCTTTCAGAGAAGGGAATATCTAAAGGGTCACTTCACCTGGAATATAAATAAATAAATGGATAAATAAATCCTATAAATGTAAGTAAAATCTTAACTGGCTTAAGCCCTGGCAAGCAGGCACAGTGCAGTTAACATTCTCCATTAAATTTGAAGCACTTGACATAATGTGGAGAGTTTGAGAACTACAGGATAGGCACATGTTTTATTCAGAATCCAAAAGCTTACTGCTGTGCCAAGTGGCTGTCAGAAAGCTGGCATGAGATGTCCCATTCTGGGGTACCCTAAAGAATTGAAACAAAAGAACAGAGATTTTCGTGTTTTGATGCTGCTTCAACAAATACTAGAGAATCTTGAAAAAGCAGAGGGTAGAGCCTTCCTTCCATGCTAGCCTAAGATCAGAGCATTTGGTTTAGTGTTACGATTTTCAGATTTTAAAATCAACCTTCACTTACAATTTCAGTTCACTTTGTAGAGGGTAGACCTTGTGCTAGATTCAGTAAAGTGTGTAATAAAAATCCTTCTACAGGGAAATTATACTAAATACAGAAATTCCAAGATTTGTGCCAATCTCTTCAGTCTACTCATTCCAATTTTTTTCCTGTTTATGTTCACCATTTCTTTCCACAGAAACATAAAGTTGCCTTCCAGATTTTCTGCTTAGTACCCAGCTTTTCACATTTTTCGTGACTCCAGGACCATAGGAGTGCTCCCAGTGTGTAAATGGAAGTGTACTCAGTGTGTAAATTGAAGTCACACGGGACAAACTCTGCTAGTGTCCAAGCGAACTGTGGAGGCCCAGTGAGACAAATATGTCTCGTCCTCATGTATTCAAGCAAGAAACAGGTGTAATTTAGGTGACTTTGCCTCTGAAAATGGGAAAAAAATTCTAATACCTAGTGTGGCTTGCAGAGCAATCTAGGAAAAACAGACCACAGCTTGGCCATTGCCCCTCATACCTATGCAGTGGAGAATATGAACCAAGTCAGGGAACTCCAGTGCAGTTATTGCTTCCAAGGCTGAGGACCCCAGCTCTTGTCCATACTTGCACTTAATCTTTGTTTCTGTGGAAAGCAGGGGTAAAAAATAGTGATATTTGTATTTTATACCCAATACAAAGTCAAGGTCTACCTGGGGTCTGTACCTTCCAGTCTAGAAACAGTCTTTGATGCATCAGATCTCTGCTTCTGGTTTCACCACTAATACTGTTTTCATAGATTCTACTTAAAACTCTTCATTCTCTGTCACTATAGCTCTTTCTGCAAGAACCTAACTTTGACATTTATGAGCTACTGCAAGACTACAGATCTGTGAAACTGATGAAGCATTTCTGCTAAGAAGTTTCAAGTAAAAAAACCAGTCTTTCCACAAGAGCTGTGGTATCTTGTACAGTCTTACTGTGACATTGTTGGCTGAGTTATCGCAAAAGACAGCCCTAAAAAGACAGCTTTAATTAGAAAAAGCCCTGTCTTAGCACATGAAGTGAAATATTTCATTTTATGGTTGCAGAACATACTTATGGTGGAGGGCAAAGGGAATGAATTTTTGTATGCCAAAAGCACAACTGAACAAGTAGCATAGAACAGTCATTCACGTACCTGGGTGGACCCTCGGGGGGTGGCAAGGGAAGGTAAAGGTGGTAGGACTGGGATACGGAAAGCCTTGTTCCAATTATTCTATGTTTTGGCACTCTACAAATGTTTCAAGTATTTGACAGTGCAAATATTTGTGACCTCTATTTTGATAGCAGTTGTATAGAAAGGAAGGCAGGTAGGGTACAGGCAAACTTAAAATTTGGTAAGAGAAATCGTGAATTTGTCTGTGTATTCTGCCTTCCCTTCTGCAGTATAGATTACAATTTCTTAGGATTTTACTGTAGTTATAAATAACTTTACCCATGCACTGCCTGAAAGTTTACTATAAACGTCAGTTATTTGAAATGATTTGCAAGTTGTCATTAGTCTTGAGTAAATAAGTACTGTTTATGCTTCCTGACTAGATTGTGTTTCTTAAACTGGAATCCCTTTCCTGTCATGGGAAACCACACATGTATAAGGAAAAAGAATGGCAGCAACAGAGGTGAAGTAGAAAGAAAAAAACCACCTGTTTGAAAAATTATTTTTACAAAGTGATATTTTTGTGGATTTTCTTTGAGATGAAAGACCACTTTTACAGAATATAGTCCATAGGAAATTTTAAAATTAAATCAGAAATGAGCATCCTTTCCTTCAAATTAATATTCTTCATGATTTATTTATAGTGACCATAATTATATTCAGAACCTGACCTTCAATCTGCTTATTTTCAGATTTGCATTACAAAAGCGATATTCCAAAAACTGTATTCAGAAATGAGCATTTCTTTCTCAATATGTCTCATTGATTTAATTGCTTGAATTCCATGAATTGAGGATACAGGAGATTCATACATATGTTATCCAGCTACATACTAAGTCAATCTGAAGCAAATGAATATATGAGTGTGAGAGCTACATTGCACCATATAAAAGGAAATTCTTCTGTTTTCAAGGTTGGTGAATGCTATCTTTGATAGCCTTCCTTTGAACATGCTATATACCTAAAAATGGGGGTTGATACCTACTGAGATTTTTGAAAAACCGACCTTCTGTTAAGCTTCCATTAATGAAAAAAAACCAATCGGTTTAAAGCAAAGCACATAGCTACTTGCTTTCCTGAGTTTAAGCAACAGGCAATTGGTCAGGGGCATTTTTTTGTTCTCAAAAGTACTGAGACGCATCATCTCCCATTGACATCGATTTGAAACTCCGCTTAAACATAAGCAAAGGTTTTCTTACTGTGAACACTGGCACAGGTTGCCCAGAGAGACAAGTCTCCTCCTTGGAGACAGTCAAAATCTGAGTGGGATCTAGCAGACCCTGGTCTGAGCAGGACATTGAACTAGATGATCTCCAGAGGTTCCTTCCAAACTCAACTATTCCATGATACTTGTTGGAAAGGTCATCAAAGCGGCTAGGCTTAATCCTCTCTGAATGGCGTAAAAGCTATCCAAAAGAGTCTGGCATTCAGATAACTGTCTGAAAAGACTCTGTCTCAGCTGGTTTTGAGAGAGATGTCTGCAGATGCTTTAACTTGTAATAGCTCACCTCAGCTTAAGTGAGTAGGCAACAGGAAGCCTAGGAGTTCTACTGCTATGATACAGTAGCTCAAGAAGCATTTGCTCACAAAAAAGGCAAGTCTATTTGCGTTTTTTAGGCCAACCTCACTCATACTATCTGCTTTAGTAAATATAAAAACATTAGCAGAAATACCTGCTGTACTGACGAGATAATTATAATAAATGGGCAAATGCAGTTGAGTTTTGGAGTTGGAATTTAGCTCAATAAAACAACACAACATACATGCATGAGAAATAATTCTGACTAATTTCTGTTGGAAAAGGTGACAGAAGTATTTACAAGGGGATGAGAGATCATGGAGTTTAATCAGTTTATAATCACAGAGTAAGCTGTCGATTAGAAGTATCATCTGATAGGTTTTTAAGCACTGCTAATTAGCAGAATGGTAAATTAAGTGCAGCTGTTGATGAACCAACCAGAATCCTTGGAAGTTACTACTTTTTCTGTATCTTAATGCTATTGCAAGAAATGCAAAAGCTGCTTCATCCCTTCATTTTTACCAGAAACATGGTCTTCATAGTCATAGCTCTACTGAGACAGGATTACAAGTAAAATTTTTTCCTACGGCTGTATGTAAATATTTTACATCTTGTTCTCATTGAGATCAATTAATGCAGTATGAGACTCACAGAAAATACATGTATTTGTATTTGAGCCTAATACAAGTAAAAGGAACATCCTAAGGGTGCTAGGGTAAGTGAAGAAGTTATAACACCTCTATAAAATAGAAGACATGAGCATATTTCTAAAACCTGAGGGTTATATTAGTGACATTGGGGTTTTTTTCCAATCTGTATTCGTAGATATTTCCATGAAGGCTTAATGAAATTTTATAGGAGGATGCAGTTTCTTCTTTAGTTTAAGATACTCAAGAGACCTATGTATAGTCCACTTAAAAAACCATCAGCTAGCTGCATCAAAAATCACAGTATTTCTTTTGACTTTGACATTGACAAAATAGTAAAATGTTATTATATAGGTGGGTACTTAGATAGCATTTATATAAAAGCCTTAACCTGAGAAACAATATAAAAGAACATTAAGGTTGCAGAGACCAGAATTCACGATGTACAAAGTGTCAGAATAACTGTTGCCCTTACAACCTTAATTTGACATTTTGTGCATGTTGTACAGTGTGTGGTGCCATACCTTCTTGACTACACATTATTCAAACTCTCTCTGAAGTGAGATTTGGAAGTTTATTCAGGAGCTCTTCTGTATTCCCATAGTACTGGAGTGCTTCACACAGGAAAGTGGTTAATTCACCATGGCACCTTGTGTATGAGGACAAGGATTATATTAATTCCATTACACAGATGCAGGCCCTAAGGCACAGAGACTGTGTCTATCTGTTCTTGTCTGGAAGACAAATCTGCGAACTCCAGATCTGCTAACCTGCTGGAAACTCCTAGGGGCTGACCTGCGTGGGTGACTGTGAATACTCAAAGAAAGTATCTTAGAAGTATCTCGTGCTTTAAAGGACAAATGTTCTACAGTATTTGCCAGAAGAATGGACTAACGATGCTACTTTAACCCTTGAGGTGATGTCATGTGACCTTTATCAAAGGATCCCAGTGTTGCTTTCTATGAGGATAAAAGGAGATTCTTCAGAGGGGGCATAAGAGTGAAAGATGGTTGTATGCAAATAGGTAGTAATGAGGTTTATGAGCATACATAAATGTGATGCTTGAACTTTGACTTGTTTCAGTCTCTTGGAGCCTTACAACACTACGTAATATAAGATCTTACTTTTCAAAAAATAATCTGCAGAACAGGTGCCATGTAGGGATCCTGTGGTAGAAGAAAAGATAAAATCCAGTTCCCCAGAGTAACTTTGCTATCTTAAGTGTGAGACTACCTTTTGTACTCCTGCTTTATTACTTCTCTTTCCAAAATCTACAAGTGAAAGTCCTGTAGCAGGATCCTTCAGCACACATCTTTGATTCCTCCTTAGAGCAGGTCTACTTTCTGCCCTGATTAAGATGTCTCATGGATAAAAGTAGTCTGTGATCTTGCAGTTAATGACTTTTGCATTGCTTAAAGCGCTAAATTAGGGTTACATGAACCATCCTACTTCTGAGCCCTTGACTTTTCGCATTTAAGAATATTATTTTAGCACAACATGCACTCATGCATTGTTTTCTAGGAACTGAGGGTGGGCCTGGTGTATCCTTCTTTCCAAACCTGACCCTCTGCAATCCTGAACATCCTCTGGTGGTATCTGACCCAAGAACAGAAGGGAAGAAACATTGTGTGGAATTCTGGTACTTTGCCTGACAGACCATTGCTGGTCAACAAGCATTTTTCCCATGGATTTGACAAGCGTTTAGTGATGCCAAATGAATGGTGAGATGGATCTGATAATCAGTCAATCTTTTTGATGTGGCTTCTGGTTTTTGGGGGTGGTGTTCTGGTACTTTCAAAGAAAAATTAGCTTCTTGCACTCAAGGCAGTGGGATATGTTCTTAAATAAAGCTGTTCCAAATTATTAAAAGATGCAAACACTATTTCAGTCAGCTCTCTTCAGTTGTTGTCTGACTTTAGCACTTCATAATACCAAAATGTTTCCAACAGTAATGTATACTTCCTGCATTTTGTGCATTTCAGATGAGTTGAAATATTTCACTTTAAAAGTCTATTTAATCATAATTAAAACAACATAACATTTGGTAGTATGCTTAAATTCTGGATTACGTAGTTTATGTTTCAATTGATAGAAATTATTGATGTTAAATGGTGGCTTTAAATCCTTGTGTACAGCAGAGCACTTTATAAGGACTTCATTCTACCTACAAGTCAGGACACGCAAGAGTTTTCTGCTGGAGAAGTAATCAGCATGACAGGTGAGGCTAAATTCATTTTAGTCAGAAAATTTGGCTTGAAATCAGATATGTTTTACCATTTTACAAAAGCTGAAAACTATAACTGAAACCAACCAAGAAAGAATAGTCATCACTCTCAGGATGCTGAATCTGATTAAACAAACCAATCAAGCTTATTGTTACTGCTGATGCATATCATTGTGCATATAAAAGAAATCATGTGAATGGTTAATTTCAGCTGAGATATTGTCTCTAGTAAGAAGATAAAATTCGAAGTAGTATATACCACTGTGGAAATACGTTTGTAAGAGAGACTTTTATGTGTCCTAGGGCTTCTCATGGTCTCCTTGGATCATGCCATAATCAGTGGACTATGGAAGGGCAGAGGTTTCTTGTTTTCATTTACTGCAATTATTCTAGTTTGCATAAATTAGTATTTAATAGGGCAACAGAGGAGGAACAATTGATGTTATAATTGTAACTTAGTTATTGGGATACTCATGTGGGTGAATGTCATGCAAGTTCCTGCCATAATTCAGATGTGTTTATGTAAATTGGAACATTTTCAGCATGAAAGATGAAGTATAACCAAGCTGAGATTATCTGTACCCTGAATTTTAACATTCTTGTTCCAAATAAGGCAGGGAAATAATTTACTCCTGCTGGCATACCTAGGGGAAGTGTGTTTGGCTTAATCTCTGATGATGGTGGTGTCCCCTCTCATATCACAACCTAAGGGGTAAGATCCTTGCCCAAAAGGTGTAGAACTAGGGTTTTATTGATTCCTTTGTGATAAGACTCAAATATATACCTCACATATTAAGTAAATGCCTCAATCATCAGGCTACTGTCAAACCAGAGAGAACATACAGGACATGTCTCATTGTCCAAGAGAGAGCTCAGGTCTGTATTTAACAGTTTGTTCTCTGATTCCTGCTTAATTCTTTTTTCAAATTCTATGTTGTTATTTTTTTTTTCCCCAATTCAGTCAACAAATTAATATATAGGATTGTAATGGATTATGGAACATATTTACCAATATAGTATCTTCTCCTTGCTATCATAAATGTTTGGCAAAATTTTCTACCTGGTCACGCTGAAATAAATATGTTTATTTGACTGACATGACATCCACATTGCAGAGCAGATAATTTACCACAGTTTCGTTAACTATGGGTCCTGTTTGAAACTAGCCTGGATTTGCTTGAGCCAGTAACTTACGTCTGATCAAAAAATAATAATTGTTTGCTCTGTTATTTGACATATTTATGGTCAGAGAGTACAATTCCTGAGTTTTCTGCTCTTTGTCCTGTTCAAGAACAGATACTGCCTACATATTGCAATTCAGATTCATAGTCCAAATTATTGAGGCTATTCTGAGTTACAAAGAACCAGGGAAGCACTGGGAAAATGAGGTTTTTTCAGTAAGAAATGCCTTTCTAGAAGTAAGAAGCAACGGGCTACTCTGCAGTCAATCAAAGGGTACTAAGAACAAAAAAAAATTAAACATGAACGACATGATAACATACTGCAAGTGATAAGAATAAGCTGAAAACTGTAAATGAGTCTTTGCTTTAGGAGTATCTAAAAAAAGAATTTGTTTTGGTGTCGTAGCAGGTGTTTTACTAGCCAGCAGGAGTGTTAGCCTAAATTCTCTCATATTGCTCAGAAATATGCAGGTAGTCACAAGGAGGATTGAAAATCAGATGGAAATTAAATAATTCAGCTACTGTAATTGAAAGACTGCCCCTTAAAAAAAAGACAGGGAGCAACAGCTGCAGTGTTCCACACACACTTCAGAGTGCCTGTGTATGTGTGTACTTAACATCAATTTTAGTGAAACACATGCTATTGTTTGGATTGTCTAAACATTATCCAGTTCTGTTTTTAAGCAATGAAATAAAGTGAAGTGCATAATTCACAGTCATTTTTACTTTTAAGTTCACCTTAAAATAGGTGAATGACCTTAATGGGCCTGTTATTGCTTTACATTGTAATTCATATATAGTAGCATCTCAGCAGATGCTTTGGATTTCTCTGGAAACAGAAGAAATAGGAGAACTATCTGTAGGAAAATAAAACTTCATACAGTGGTGCTGTTGCTATCCTCTCAAACACGTACTGTTGCTGTCAGAAGTGGTTTTCCCCGCAACAGACATTAGCATAATGTTTATGGCCAGTAAGATTGTTTAAGAGCACTAAAATCATGAAGTACTGTATGTGCTCTTTAATTAGGAATGTAATATACTCCATCTGGAATGACTCATTTTTGCAGTCTTCTGTGGAGCTTGAATTTCCCATTTCCCCCTGCAATAAAGAGAACTGAAGCTTTTTTAGTGACTTCACTTTTAGTTAGATCCTAGTTAGCTGAGTAGTTTGTAGAATTTCTGTAAGCTGAATTTCCTGAAGGAACAAGCCATGATTCCCTTTCCAAAGTCATAATGAAAAGAGCAAGAGTGCTAGCAGAAATCTGTAGGTTTAATTCTCTCTGTATGGACATGGAGGCATGGACACCTACCGTGTAAATTAGTTCATGTCACAGTATATACATTCATCTTGGTTGTAATTTAGAAGAGAAACAGGGATGTCTGAGACTTTAGTTCTGAATATATAATGTCTTCATTTGAATTCTGGAAAACAAATATATATCTACAATTTTCTTTTGAAGGAGCTGTGTGTAATATGAGAACTAACCAAAATGGTTCGAGAAATAAATGGTGTTTGATTCTGGGTTTTACAAGGAATGAAGATTGAATTAATTTACTGCTTTGTCCTTTATTCTAAATCACCATGAAAATCCCTGTTCTCTGCATGCAATGAAATGCCTACTTGACATGCAGTTCAGCAGCACATGTCAAAGAGCAGAATCTATCAGAAAAATGTGGAAAGAATAGATTTTTATTGAGAGTCACCAGAAGATGCTGAGGGGATAAGTAATGAAGGCTCTTCAAAAGTCACCAATATTTCTGGTTGCCTTTAAGGGTTAACATGAAATAAATTTGTGATCTTGCTGTTCCTGGACTGCTGTGTAATATTTGGAACCTGGTTGGCAGTCTAACTGTATACGTGTATAACTGGTATATATGCGTATATAGCTAGTATAAATATACACTTATATAAGGCTAGTGTCATTGTTTTCATTTGGCAGTGTATTTGAGAAGTTCATCCATTTGTCTTTTCATGGGCTCCATTTACTCAATATTAATAAAAAGATTTTCAGAATTTGGTAGCTTTTTATGTTACTTTTCTTCAAACCATGCAAATAACCATGTTTCCTTATGTAGACTTTTTTTCCGAAAACTTATTTATCTAGAGCCTAATCCTAATCAATGTGACTCTTAGATTGGCTAATGTAGAGTTTCTTTAAATCCTGGTTTATTTCTAATCATATAGAGGAAAGTATATTTACGTTGCCTAACTTAACGAACTTAATTGAGAGACAGACTGGGGACCCCAGCCTCCAGGGGTGGCACTAATGAAAAAGAGATGCCTCTGCACAGGCAGAGTCAGAAAGGGCTGTATTTCCCCCTCTGTCAGTACTGATGCCTAGGGACAGTTTCCTGGTTACAACACTATGAGCTGGACGACTGGAGAGAAACATACTTCATACTATCTCTGATGCCATCTGGTAAGTTTTGCTCAGTGACTAGGCAGGACAAGTCCAAAACAGGCTTTCCAATTTTGTTGTTTTTAATCATTCCTTTTACTGGTACCTCAAATTATTCTGGTACAAGCTGGAACAGGTAGTTAAGGCCTTGCAAACATCTCAGTAGAACTGAAACAGGTGACATGTCCTTGTTTTATGTCTCCCTATCCTAGGATGCTTGCACGCATGCAATGCTGACCTGGATGTTCAGCTTAATAACAATGATCTGTTCACACAGATCTACCTCTTTTCTTGAATTAGCTCCAAATGGAAATGGAGTACAGACAGAAAGTCCTGTTGTTCACACTGCCTCACTTCTACTCGCTACTTCTTTAGTAATCCTCCCTCCTCCAAAACCAATAGCAGACTGCTTCTCTCTTTTTTGTGATACAGTTGGTAAGGTTGTTTTCTGGGTACCATCTGATTCCTTTAACTGCTGATTAAATAGCTTGAATGTACCCTGTTAACAATCACGACTGCTTTGACATTCTTCACTTGGTGCAAAACCTTAATGTACCTTTAATAACAGAGAGTAGAGATAGGGAGACAAGTCCCTTGTCTTGTATAACCTGTTCTGTAATGTGCTGCTATGAATTTGTGGAACTAAGCTGATTTTCATCCTAACTGAGAATCTGGCTTAGAATGTGAATATATGCAGACATACCTTTTTGATTTGTCTGCTTTGAATCCAGTATGACTCTTCCTTCTAATATCAGCTCTCTCTTCACATTTGAATATTTTAAGCAGCAGAAGACAATGATGAGGGGAACAGAGTACTGTAAGAAAGTACTTAAAACTGCTACTTCTGCCAGCACTGGGTTATCACTTAGAAATCAGGGAATCTGGAAGTTCATTGGAGAATTCACTGAGACCAGAGTTCACTGGCATGGATTATGGATTGCATTGGCATTTTCAGTTCAGAAGATTTTGAGAATGTCTCAGGAACGGGAATGCTTTCCATCAGCTTCAGGTAACAGTCAAAAACAATAGCTCATTCCTCACGTAGGGATGAAGTGGGGTGTCAGACGTTGACAGTATTCTTCCCAGTTTGCTAGTAAGGGATCACAAGCAGACACAATCTTGTCCTCTCTTTTCAAGGCAGAAATTATGTGAAACAGTTCACTGGAGAGGCAGGGAGAGCAAGAGGAAAGAAGAGAAGTGAAACTAAAAGTTCAAATATTCCCTTGTCCACAAGCCAAACAAACCATTCAGCAACAAAATCTTTCAGAACTGCAGGGGAAATAACAAAACATATAGGTTAGCATTATCAGCACAAAGCTAGACCTGGTTATATTTTTTAAGTCTTGGTGTCAAAGTACTCTTCCACAGGTGTATATGATGTTATTGCACTGTCCTCGAAGTGAAGCTCGCCCTTATAGAGAATGTCAGGAACGCAGGTCTCATCATCATTTATGTCCTTTTGCTGACCCTTTGCACAGCAGGGATTTCATGCTTTAAGAAATTACTTTTGCTGTGTTTCTAGGTCAGTTTATGTAATGTATAAAGCCTCTGTTGAAGAGCACTCATGTATTTCTACAGCTTTTTATTTACTACTGGGTTTTTTGTGGGTTTTTTTGTTATCTTTGCAGATTCTGATATCTTCAAAACAGGATTTTGGGTCACAGAATGAAAGCAGTAATAGCAGGACACGTGATAAAGATGGTGCAATGATTGTTCAATTAACAGATCAGTAAGTCGCCTCTCACATAAATGGTTGTCAATGATAAATGCCCAAAGGTGCTTAAACTGCATTTCCAAATGCTTCAGTGTAAAAATCAATGTCCAGAACACACAGTGCTAAGCAGATAAAACAGCCTTTCAAATCTGTACTGTGACAATGATATGAGCCCAGCAATCATAAAAATATATCTTGATCCTGTTTGTAGCTCTCATATGTTGCTGTGGGCCATTCCTATTTATCCATCCACATGAACTGCAGAACATCCACTATGCTGAATAAACAGCAATGATCTGGATGAAGAAACAAAATGGTCTTTAAAATTTCTGATTTTCTTTTATGCTTCCAGTGCAGCAATTGCTGAAAAGGCAAAGGAAATTACATTGAGTGTTCAGTCAGGAGTGAGAGAGACTCACAGTTGTGTTATTTAAATACAAAGGACATTGGTGGGTGCCTAGTGTGAATTCAGTGAGGAAGGAGAAGGCTGCAGAGCTCCTCCTGTCACTGCAGTCTGTTTAAAATTGTGCTCATAAGAAGGATGGAAAAGGTTTCATTGCCAGCCTGGTTTGCTTCTGTTAGCACTACACAGTGAAGTGACCATGGATGATTATTCTTTCCAGAATTTGCTGTAAATTTAATAAATAAGCATAAGAGCAGCCTGTGAAAGCTTTGCCTCTATGTTGCTTATTTTAATAATAATAATAATAATAATTTAATATTTTAATTAATAGTTTATTACCTTATTTTAATTAAATTTCCGTCCTTGTATTACTTTGTAATCACATTTTACAACCTATGAGTTACTGTAGGAATCTGGGGATGTTTTACAATCCTAAGCAAATGTTGAGTATACTTAAAAGGTACACACAAACCTATAATTTCCAAGAACTTCTTTCAGTAGTAAAAACAGTCTCTGTCAGCTGCATCTTAGTGCCAAAACAAATACATCACACAGGCAGCTTTCTGATGAAAGCTCCTACACGAATCGTTTTTTCCTCAGTTCAACAGTGTTTCAAAGGGTGAGAAAATTCCCGCATTTGAAGAAGGATCATTTTCATCAGATAATTCGTTCAAGAAGAGAGGTGCATGGATTTTCATATCCTTTTTAAGGATAGCGGCCATCATGTCTTCAACACCACTCTGAGATGATCTGGCCTACAACTCTTCTGTCCAAATGCTAAAATGAAAGGAAACAAACGGAAGGATAGAAGCTGTCCAGTTCTGTTTGTCTCTCTTTAAAACACAGTTTCTACTGTAATTTCTACTAGTGGGGTTTTTTAGCCTTAAGTTAGTCTTGACTCTCCGCTCCAGCATTACAATGTTCCAAAGTGGTCTGGGACACTTCAGTACTGTGTCCTAATGTGAATAATGAATATGATTCAGAAGTACATAGACTAAGATCTAGAAAGTCTCTGAGAACTGAAACAGATGATAGGAAAAATACAGTATTACAGAAAACCAAACACAGATTGCATTTAAGATTTTCTTCAATAAATAAGCAAGCAAGTTTTCAGTAAGAAAACAATGTTTACCAAGAGATATTTTGGACTATAGATAATAGGTATTAGGTCATTTCACATTCTGATTATCACTGTCTTAGACATGAATTATTAATAAGATTGCAGCTTGTATACTTTGCAATTAGGGGAAAAATCCAAATTCACTTCATTTCTTCACCAATTTCCTTTGATGTTGTGCAACATTAATTCCTTTTTGATCTTCAGAAAAGGGGGAAAAAGGCTTTGTGTAACAGACACTAAGAAACAGGGCATTTAAATGAACATACTAAGGACATTTACCATTCTAATATATGCAGCAGTCTCTCATACTGTAAGTAGAAAAAAAAGAGACAAACATGGAAAACAAAACACTTAAGAAAGGTGTAGGTATAGATTTGTTTGGCCTGATGGTGCAAAGGTGTATCTGTCCTATTGCAAACCAACCCATTGATATGTATTTCTGTTTTCACTGAATACAAGATTTTACTCATGCCTATCAAAAATGCACCTCTCCTTGCAGTGGTGGTATGCCAAATGGCTTTCTGAAAATGTTGCTACCTGGGATTCTTCATTCTAAGAGCAGATTCACATAGTTAATTCAGCGAAAGGCTTTTCTCACAGATTGCCAGTTCTTCCTTCTATAAGAAACTAGCAAAAATTCCCATTTTGGGGAAGACTAAGCTGATCACAAAGTTCAAATCAAAGCTTAAGATGTGAACATAAGATTTCATTTATTAAGAGCATACCTTGCAGTTACTGACCTACATTTAATTAAGCTGTAAATATATATATTTGCCTATACGTTTAAAGGCTACTGTAGTAAAAATTAGGAGAAATCAGAGAAATGTTACTGTTGTAACAAACTCTGGCTATAGATGTTCATTTCCTTACATACACAAACTAAATTTGGATTAAATATACTCATTTAGCTGTGATGTCATTTATGCTTAAGAAACTTTGTAGAGTGTTTCTAGCAAAATATTAAGCATAAAGAATCATGAACTGAACTAGAGCATAAGATCCCATTAAAATAGGTGGACCTATTTAAAGTTGTTTCTTTATCTTTTTGACATGTGCTGTTCTAGAAACACAGCTGGAACTGAAAACAAAGTAGAAGGTGGGGGAAAACCTTAAAGAAGCAAAGAAACTGACTGAATATGTACTCCTAAATCCTCCTGATTGAGAACCATATCTGTCTGGGAAAGACACTTCGGAGTCTGCTTAAAGTAAGGCAAGTTCTTGGAAAATTCTAGTATTGGCAATAATCCGTTGATCCTACTAAGAGCCTTAGTACTACATTGGTTGCAAAAGCAATTGAGACTATAGTAGAAATGTATTCTTCAATTTGCTTGAATAGAAGCATAACAAATATTTTGAAGTGTTTTATTTACTGCAGTTTTCCTCATCTGCCCTAAGAAATACACATGCCTTCCAACCAGCTCTCACCAATCCTCAGTTACCTTGGATCTGGATGTAGGCAGAAGACTGAAGCCAGGAGTGTGAGTGGAGCTGATCAAACTCTTTAGACTGTTGTTATATAGGTTTTTAGTGCTACCAATGATACTGATTCTTTTGATGGATGGGTAGTAAGTTTTTTCTTCTGTGCATTGGAAATGCATTTCGTAAGACTTATATATGTTACCTGGACATGAAAGAAACCTCAGAATGAGATAGTAGCAGGTTTACTTAAATAAACTGATGTTCCTAGTTGCCAAAGAACTGTTTTCCAAGCTCTGTTGCTTGGAATACTGTGAGTTATAACTGTATGATTGCTTTGACATAGAATGCCCTAGTGAAATCAACATTTTCAGCTTCTCTTACACATCTTAGTCCTTAGAACAAATGAAGAAGTAGTATTAAGATCTTCTTTTTTAGTATAGCTTGACAACTATAATGATTTTAACTGTCATTTCAGCTGAGGTTTTAAAGAATTAATCAGCGTTTCTCAGACAGTTTCTCTCTGACACTTTTATTTGACAAAAACATACATTATGTCCAAACAATTTTTTTTCTTTCTAACTCCATCAGAGAAGTTGTATTTCAGTACGTTTTTCTTGGCACTCCTCTTAGAAACAGAGTTTGTATTTGTAGGAGGGGAGATTACATCTTGAAAGTCATTGAGGGTATTTTTCGGTTTGGATATTATACAAATGTCCTTAGTACTAGAGTAAACTTCTCAGAAACTTTGGGAGTAGTCCGTTTCTGATTTGAGTAACTAAAAAACCCAGCATTCACATGTTCTTCTTCTAATCATTATGTTCCTCATGGTTAATGTTCCTTGCAATTAATGGTAGTATCCCACTGCAATTCATAGAACAAGACTATAAGAATGCCTCCCAATAGGATTTTTTTGCTAATGTTTATTTGACCTTTTTAAATATTTGTTGAATCACATAGATTCCCTTGCAATGGTTTCTTAAATACTTTCTAGTTATAATGGAGATTTTTTTCAGAATTTTTTTCTCACTGATTAAATCTTTGGACATTTCTAAAAACTATTTGAATAAACAGCAACTTTAAAATATTATGTTTTCATCGAAATGAAGTTGTACAAGGAGCAACTGGGTCATGCTATGAAGCAGAAGAGATTGTATAAAGGGTGCGAAAAGCGACATCCCAGATTTCAGACTGTTGAAAGGAATGCTCTTAAATTGCTGCAGTTTTCTCCCAGCTACTACAGGCCTGCTTTGAAACCAGGGCAGCCAAATATAAGAGAGCTGTGATTACACCACGCCTCCACCATGAAGCTCTCAGCACTGCTGCGGTACTGTGAAACTCCAGACCCAGGCAGCAGGGATCACTAGACGTAGCACAAGAAGTAGGCTTCTGTGATTAACAAGCAATTACTTCATAGTATTAGGACATCATACAGACTATTAACTTACTGAACTTCAGATAAGGTGATGTTGGACCACCTTCCTGAGTTCCATGATTCCAAACAAACACTCAACTCAATGGTTAGTCCATGGTCTTCTTAGCTAATTACAGAAAAAATGAAAAATGCCTAGCTGGAATACAGCACCTATAGATATAAGGGTCCTTTGCAGCTTTCAGCACTGATTTATTTCCACTACATTATAACAGTATCCGCTTTATCTCTTAAAGCCTGGGATACGTCCCGATTCCTTCATTAAATCTAAAATATTCTTGCTGACGTTACCTGGCTCTTTGGTATATCCTCCTAAATGCATAGGGAAATCATTTGTCAGCAAGCTGCTATAACCATAGTCAGCATCTTGGCAGTGCTCACCTTTCCCTCCTGGTTGGTCCTGAGGAATATTTGCATTTTTTATGTAATGGCTGTGAAAAAAATCCAGCAGCAGAAGTTAAAGAAATTTTAAATGCAAATCAGCATTTAATTGATGGTACCTTGGCATCACTTGCAGTTAAAAGTTTATAATATAATTGAAAAAATACTTTTGATAAACGGTTTGAAAATCAAAAATGCAAACTAGTGGTTAGGGTAAACATTGGGAAACCACATACTAATTTCTGTGCTGAATTTAAAAAAATTGACCCAAACTAGACCTAGCTGGAGGGCTGAACTTGCTTGATTTCCCTCTAGACAGAAGAAATGGAACTACAGCCAATTTTTCAAAGCTACTGTATGGTCCATAAGTTCAAACAAATAAGAAACTGGATTCATCAGCAGCTTAACTTCTTCATATTTCTGTAAGTGTATTTATTTTTTAAATGCTATTGTACAGATAATGTACGGAATCTGTGTGCTTTTTTCCCCCTCAGGCTGATATGTCAAACACGCAAAGTTACAAGGCAGAGAAGTTCCACATATGTTTAATGTTAACCATGAGGCTAAGCTCTTAATTGGATCAAAGCTGCTATACATTGTTTTCCTCCTACAACATTTAGCCTTAGTGACCCAGTGTGAGCTCTAGTAGTCAAGCTGACTCCTTTCCATCTTGATCATCCTCACCATCACTCGAAGCCCAATTAGAGCATCAGTGACAGCTGTGCAAGAAACTCTTTGTTATCCAGCCATGCTCTGACAGCAGATGTAAGTGATTAGGTGTAGGAAAAAAACAAACCTCTTGAAGATGCACAACAAGGAGTAAAATCTAGTTCAGTCTTCTAGCTGTGATGCTGTTGCAGGGCAAATGGGAACACAAAGCATTAAACAGCTATTTTTATTTCCAGACTCAGCATATTCAGAATATGCGTAGAGACAGGTTTGTGTTTTTTTTAAAGGAGATCCAATTTTTACCAAAGCATCTTTTCAGAACAGGAAATTTCTTTAAAATTTCTTCTAATATTGCTTTGAGGAATTTCTTCCCTTTCTGCTTGCATTCGGAGTTGCTGACAAATTTGTCCAAGTTGCTGTATCATCAAATGGAGCCATTTCAGAGCTGTCAGCCCTAGACTCATCTTTAGCTACGTGGCCCATCCGATCTCCCTGAATGTCAATCAGGCTGTGAAGAAACCAGTCCTACCGGGATGGAGACTGGGAAGATGCGCATTACAGTGACTATGGGGCCAATGCACGATTGTCACAGATGCCAATCAAGTTGGGCAGTCCAAGCCTCTTCATCTGAGGAGAAGGAGGTATCTGAAGGCCATGGGGGTGTCCCGGTGCAGTGGGGGGCTCCCCATGGAAGCAGCAAGCACAAGGCGCAGCTGGGGACAGCCCCAGCCCAGGGCATCAGGCAAGCCTGTGGTGAAGAGGTGGGTCTGAGGTCAGGCAGGGAAGTCAATCCACTGGTCAGGATCAGGCCCAGTGGGGATAACCAGGGTTAGACTGAGCCTGCAGATCAACAGACAGGTTCACAGGGGTAAGATCAAGCTAGGACACCAGCTGGCAGAGCTGGAGACTGCTCTCCTATGGTATCATTGGGGCTGACTGTATTAAGTAGACTGGATGTGTATAAATAGGTATCATTTATGTTGCTGAAATGATTCCTGAAGACAAGATGTTCGTGACTGCAAAGCAGTCTATTTACAGCACCTAAGAGGAGCAGTTTCTTTGGATACTGACTAAAAGTCCTAAATGATCTGCATATTTACTTTTCTGCCTTTCTATATGCTTCAGCTACCTAAAATATTTCTATTAATAGCAATCACATAATACACAAAACCTAACCAATTTCTGTTAGATCCTGTCTGTTAAGTGAAATTATTTAGAACTCAATAGTAACAATAACACTTTTATATGCTCAGTTAATGCAATGGTTATACTGGATTCATAGGGAAAGCAACCAAGAACAAGCTAAAAGGACATTTTGAAAATTCAGCCATCTATAAACTGAACACTTTAGGTGAAGAAACTTACATTTAGATAAACTCTTTTTGTGTAATAAAATATCCTTATTCTGCAATTCTTTTCCATGTGTTTGCTTTTGTGGTCCTGTTTACTTCTGAGGTGCTCTTCACATCCCTACACCTAAATGTACATTAATGCATTTTAATGGAGATAGAATCGTATGGTGCTTTATCTCTGTGTGCTTTGTCCATCCTTAGTCTCAGCAGTTGGAGGTCAAAGTCTGGTAGGCACTTAAAAATTCCAGTGGAGCCACGTGGATTTTTGTTTTAAAAAGGAAGTATAATGGCTACACACATTTAAAATTATGTTTATAGGACTTGTCTGTCTTCAGCTTTCCAGTTTCTGAAATCCAAGCCATTTTTCTTTTTGGAGCTTTAAATACCCTTGATAATGTCTCTAGTTTCTTTTGCTCTTTATTTTGCGAATTTTTCAGAATTTTTACAATAAATGTTTACTTTCTTTTCATCATGAATTAATATGCAGCCAAGTAGGCACAATGACGCTGAATATTCCTGTTAAGAAGTTTTACCTGTTCTTTGAAAACATCTAGTTTTTAATGCACTTGGTGAAGGCAAACCTGTGCCACACATACCACTCTACCTGCGAGGACAAAGAGGGGACTAACAACAGTTGACAACGTGCTGCACCACAACGAGGGGCAGAAGCACTATGTGTAAGAGCAGTATTGGGTAGAATACAATCAGCCCTTGAGTATTCTCCGCAGTCACTGCAATGTTCTTACTTAGCTATTCCTACATCCAAAGGGTAAGAAATAGGTATGCTTCTTGAGTTGTACTGAAAAAGCTGTCAGGTCAAAGTTCTTACGTGATTAGAAGCCATGCCTTTCTCACATGTAAAAACTGAAAAAAAGAAGAGCTCTGTGAATGAGCCTTAAAAGTGCAAAATTGACCTTAAAACCACTATTTTGATAGACTAATACTTCAACAACATTAATGTTTTTCAGTTTTCAAAGAGTTAATATATGTTCAGCTGTCACCATGATAGATTGTCACAGACTCTCCTTTGCGCAGGTGGCAGAAAGAAATCTTTCAACAGTGGTCTAGGTACAAAACGTGCTTTACAGGACTCTTCATCCATCCATGAACTGGATAAAAGAAGAAATAAGAAGTGGGTGGGAGATAGCAAGACTAAGGCCATATGACAGACACTTTTGCTGCATAACTACTGGGTAGCTATTTTGTCTGTCCTACGGTAACAACTGCTGAAAGTAAAATACTTTTCCTAACTACACAGGCAGATCACTTTTTGTAGATCCTCATTGCAGCACACCTGCCTTGGATCATCAGTCTTATGCTGGGAAATAAGAGAGACAAAATAAACTGGAGACTAAAGATATTTTATTACTGGTACCTGACAATTTGATGTTATTCCTGAAGCTGTAGTGTATTCTTCCTAGAGCGTTTTCTGAGGAATGACAACAAGGTATCTGGCAATCAGAGCTTCCCCACAGATCAGGGAAAGAGGCTGATGTAAATTCTGAAAAATGGTGAATTCAGACTTGAAATTAAGAATATATAACCAGTATGTTTTGAGATTGCTTACTAGCTGCTTTTAGCAGTGAGCGTGCTTAACTCCTAGTAAGCACTTAAGTGCATTCTCTGTAGTTGTTAACTTTAAAATAAAGAATATAGTATTTGCTTTTGAAAAATATCTGAACAGGATGGGCCCATTACAATTTTTTTCTTATTCTACACTGAATCCTGAAAAAGAATTTTACAGTTGAAAAGCTGAGAAAAATGGAGAGGGTTGGATTCACTTTGTGGGTGTACATTGCTCTGAAATCAATACTACTTTAAAGAATAAAAGTATGCCTTATGCCATAATTTGTTTGTAAAAGCATATGTTTCTGGTTGTGTTCACCCTTAATTTTCATATGTTTGGAAAGGTAAACCTCTAGTGGGAAATTCTGTGAGGCTGAAAAGGAATTTCCATTATACACTCCTGTTTTCAAACATTCATAACTTTGTATGGGATTCTTTGAGATAAAATTTCAGATTTAGTCCCAGCTCTGTTGAATGCAGTCATCTTTGGTATAGTCTGAAATTTTTTGGATTTTTATACTTGATTTGTAACATTCACAGTATTCTATTTCTTTGCAGAGTAATAAAGTATGTCTTTAAAGATGTTTCCTTTTAAATCATAAATATAATTACATATTGACTGTCTCTTTCAGTTATGCATATGAGGCTCCATGTCCTGCCTGGCACATGGTATAATAGCAGTCCTGCCCCGAGCAGCATAACACAAAATACTGGCTAAATCCCTTCCCCTTCCTGTTGCTGAAAAAGGAATGTAACTTTTCTAACAGGTTAGGTTTGAGCTCATTTAGGAAGGCCCATTTTTTCATGAGTAAAATCTTGGTGAGGAATAATGCAAAGTGTATTCTGATACAACTGCCTTATGATATGACTAAAAGCTTGAATACCTCCTGCTGCCAATGGGCCTTGGAGTACCTACATGCACAGGGAATTTCTCCGTAATTTATTAAGTGTTTTGCTGACAAAGTGTACACTCTCTGAATGTGCTGGTTGTGCACTGTACTTCGTGTAGAACCATCAAGCACTCCGATTGTCTTCCAGTCAGGCACAAAGGCTTTATGGGTGATTTAGGAAACCAGTCTTGTCTAAAAGGGCATCATTAAAAGAGAGCTATAAAAACATCATCCTGCTCTTCTGGGAGTCTGCCAGCATGTTTTTTTGGCTCCGGAATGTACCAGACACCAAGGAATAAGAGATCCTGAGATCTAGTCTGACTGGCAGTGAAAATTACTGCTTACCCAAGATGATGACTACGTCAGTTCCAGATCAGTTAGGAGGCCTCAGATACTGACAGGGAAATAGGAAGAACAAGGGGTAATGGCTTTAAAGTAAAAGAGGCTAGATTTGGATTAGATAGAAGAAAGAAATTCCTTACTGTGAGGATGGTGAGGTGCTGGAACAGGTTGCTCAGAGAAGCTGTGGCTGCCCCCTCCCTGGAAGTGTTCAAGGCCGGGTTGGTTGGGGCTTTGAGCAACCTGGTCTAGTGGAAGGTGTCCCTGCCTATGGCAGGGGGAGTTGGAACTGGATGATCTTTGAGATCCCTTCCAACCCAAACCACTCTATGAGACTACGATTCTATGAATAATCTTATCAATTAAAGTATCAGATTTGTAAACAAGTGATGTGATTTATACAGGAAATTTGTAGCCAAATGTGGAAGAAAAATCCACCGACACCTGTAAATCCCAGTCTACTTCCCCTTAATGTACTTCGCCTTATATGAACTTACTTGCCACATTTTCAAGTAACTGTTTTTGAGGGAAGAAGAAGTGCAGTGTAACTCATTCTGGGAGGCTCTGCAGTCTGATGGATGGCCCAGAAATTCAGACTTCTGGACATCTGAATTTTGATCTTCTTGGTGACACTTGTTTGTTGTGCAGCTTTGGTCTGGTTATGCCTTGCCTTATGATTATTGCAGCAATATGTCCTGACCTGAGGATAGAGATTTCAGTCTCTCTTTCTCCATTTCCAAATGGTTCCCCAGTTCGGCTTATGCAGTGTTATCATATGGCATTTTCGTTTCATTTCATATGCTCTTTCCTTGCATTCTGCCTGGTGAGCAGGTATTTGGTTCTCTTTAATGCAGCACTTTCATTTTCAAAGGGAGGAGGAAAAAAGCACTCAAGTATGGAGTCCTGCAAAATGCCCAGATACTTAGGGGTGCACCTCAATCAGATGTTTGTGCCACACCACTGAGCACGAATGAACAAAAAACTGAGTACAGACACTTTCATTTCTTCATAAATTGTCAATTTGATGTGCGAATTTAAAAATCAGATTGAGACGCTGTAGGAGAACAATGGGATCTAATTAGTATCAATATCTCCTGTAGTCTCACTGGACGACTACACAATGGAGCCAGTCAGAAAGAAACAGGTAAATTATTCATCTGGATTTTCCATGGGAAATTCATCCTTGAATGTATTGGTTTCGCCTGTGGTGATGTGCTTTTTGTACGAACTAAATTCTCCAGTGTAGTCTCCTGTCCTTTTAATCTTGGCTCCTGTTCTGTCTCTTTATCCCACTTTCTTCCTTTCCTTATTTTTAGTTCATTTCCTCTAATAACCTCCTACTCCCAAAGAATGCAACTAGCATTACTCACTGCGCTTGGATGTTCTTCCATTCCTTCTTTTCAAGTGAGATACAGTTTGAGAATAAGATGCCTGCCTTTTAGCATCTGTGCATGGAGTGGGTGGTTAAATTCTTAATTGCAAAGTCATGCTTATTTTATACTGTTAGTGGATGATCGCAAACATAACATTTACACATTAGAATAAACTAGCAGTAGGGTTTGATAAACTCTGAAGGATCAGATATTGTTCCCTTTTGAAAAATTAGGATGTTTGTGCTTGGCTTTCAGTCATTTGTCATATAGCAAGAGTAGCAGAAACACACTGAATTGGGCAAAAACTCCAAAAATTACTTCAGCAGGCCAGGCATTCAATAATGTGTTTTCTTTCTCTCTTCATCTTCTTCAAACACCTATAATTTCAACTGGCCTGTTAAAGATTCACAATTTTCTCCTGTTAATTTCTATGAACAGTGATCTAGGCTGTACTATTTTTTTATTCAGCACCACAAAAGTATCTACTACTGAGCTCTTATTAAGTCTCTAGTTATAAAACTAAAATGCAATTATAATTAAGATGTTGCCACATATATGTTTTAGGAGTACATTTCTACCATTACTTTGGCCAGGGTTTTAACACGTTTTTACTTAGGCGTAGTAAATGATTTCTAAAAATAATCTATTATTATGAATGGCCACAACTGCATATAGAACAGGCTAATTAGTAGAACAAAACCCCATTAAAGTAGAGCTACATTTATTCCATTAAAACCCATATCATCACATCACAACATATTGATAAACAATTAATAAAACACAAAGAACGTTGAATTTCACATCTTAGTTCAATATTCTGACCTCTTGTTCCACTAAGTACAGTAGTAGTGTGAAGGAAGTAACAACTTGGAATCACTACATCAGCCTGGTATGAACCTAAGAAAGGAGCCCTTTCGGAAAGCCACAGCTCCTGAACAGTTTTTACAGGCATTTTTAACTCTTTGTCAAGCTGAGATATTTCCTAATTCAGTTTTACTACACTAGTTTTATAATAAAGTAAATAATATACATTTGGAACAGCCATATGCAATTATTTTTGTTATGGAATTAAAAAGGTGATTTTCTCCCCTTGGTATCTCTAAGAAAAGAATATAAAAATTATAGGAAAACAGAATGCTAAGTAGATTTCTGGGAATAAAATACTAAAATGTCACTAAGCAATAATTAGGCAGCTAATCATACAGTTGGAAAGAACACAGGTACAAAAGTTTCTGTTGATATGTGTTTACCATTAAATAATGATTAGTGATGGGTAAGTAGATTAAATACTTTGCCGTAATGAACTACTACTAGTGTTGACAATATGCCCAGAGATCAGATGGGTAACTCAGTCAGTCTGGTAATGATGTTGTCCTGGTTATATGATAAAAAAGAGAATCCTGGTTATATGATAAAAAAGAGAATCTCTGAAGCATCGTAATTTTTATTTTAGTGTAACAGTGAAAGACAAAATGCAACAGGAGAGGAATTATTATGCTGTGAACTTTCTTACCCTAAATTAAACATTGATCTCTGAACATCAACCAGAGGTGGATTAATGCAAGGGGGATTGTTTTGGTTTCAGAAAGCTAACAAACAATCTTCTGTACCATACGTCTATTTACTATTACCCTCGTCGTGCTACCACTGAAAAATATGACCAAAATAAAATATTGTGAGGCTACAGTCATCCTTATTGATGTTTTTTTCTTCTTGATGTGGTTAATAGCCAACACATACAGGAAAATCAAGTAATTAGATTTGCTGGACATTCAGAATTGACCAATACATTCAATTGATCTTCAATTCTATATGCTTTAGAACTGAAAGAATAATTCCTTGCCTTGCCTCTAAATTCTGCAAAGCTAATTTTCTTTCTTTGATATTGTGCAATTGGCCATGAATTGTGTCACAGAAAGAATAAAGGGAAAAGCTCCCTGGAGCCAAATTTTTTCCCACAGTCTATAGTAAGATGGTATTTTTCTACTACCAAGTCTTACTGTTATTTTGTGTTATCTCTAGGTGGTTCAGGTAGCTGTGCCTTTAATTAACTCAATTTAATATTACCAGCACATAGACTTTCCGTTCCGTTACTGTAATTGATTCTGAACTTTACAAATAAATTGCAAGGCAGGTTTTCTGATGATGTGTCTGTAGCCCTATAATCAACTCTTTTATTCACCTTTATGGGTTTTTTAGAGAAAGAATAAGTTCATGGCCATAAGATCCTTTGATTTATATTAGTTTGGATATGTTTTTGAGTGGCTAATTCATCTGAGTATTGATATCAATTCAGCCAGCAGCCTAGTTTTCCTTGAAGAAGATGGAGATAAGTCACGCTTTAAAGACTTTTAACTTTGTCACCAGATATATTATTCCTTTAATGAATTTGCTGTTTTCTTCTGTCATTTTAAAAAGCTTACTTTCTAAAGATGTGCTAATGTACTTAGCTTGGGCTTGTATCCATAGATTTAAGATATTTTACCTGTGTACTAAGGGGGATCCTGAAGTGCCCCATATGGCCATTTTTGGAGTAGGTTTGTAGTTATCAGAATTACTTCAGCTTTAAAAAATCTCTCTGGTTAAGAAAAGTAATTTTTATATTTTGTATTATGTAGAACTAAATTTGTAGACTCCTAAAGTCATAGGGAAACTTTAGTTGGGAAAGATTTGCAGAGGTCATCTTGTTGAAACCCCATCCTCAAAGCTGCTTAAATCATATTATGTTGATGTGCCCAACTGAGTCCTGAATGTCTCCAGGGGTGGAAATTCACAGCCTTTCTGGGTAACCTCTTCCAGTGCTGACCATCCTGAAGGAGAAATGTTTTCTTTAAATATGTAGTCAGAATTTCCCATGTTCCAGCTTGTGTCCATTACCTCTTGTACCAGTTGCTATCATCAGATTATGCAAATAAACTGTCAAAACAAATTGTGTTAATAATTTCTAATGACATTTTTTTCTGTTGTAAAGTGAAATCCTTTTGTGTGTTATGGCAAACACTAAAGGTTGTTTTAGTATTCTTACGTTTCACAATATTCACTACCACAGGTTCCCAGAAAGAAAAAAACTTGTCAGTTTGACAATCTTGTCATTAAAATCCTTATGAATTTAATGAAAATGTAAAAAAAAAAAAAAGGAAAAAAATAGGTAGAATGCTGACTGCAAATTGTTTTCTCAATCAAAGGTGTCTTTAGTGTTTAGAAATACAGAATCTCAAAGATAGTTCTCTCTCGATATCTTTACTACTCCAGGTAGAAAGATCCCCTATAAAACAGGTCAGCTTGTGTGGCAGCTAGTAGCTGCAGAGGGTTGGACATGGGAGAAGTGGCAAGCAAGTGTGTATTGCCAAAATCTTTGGTTCACAGGAAGGTTCACATTTGACTTTTGGTCAATGAATCTCTTTTCTCTATTTTTTTCCTCCTTTTCTCTGGATTACTTTAGATCGCTCTCTGGAGAACAGCCTCACAGTAAAAGAACAGACATTACATACTGAACAGGGAAGAGGAAAACAATAACTGTCAACTGCAGATATAAATTTGGTGAATGATCATATCAGAAGCTATATGAAATGACAACATTTCTTCACAGATATGTAACTTTGCTTTCAAGGCTGTACTGATGCACAAATTTAATTCTACTTCCTTTATGTAACACTTGGAAAAGTGGCCTAAACATACTTCTCAGAGCAGAGAAAAATCTAGATCTCCCCACATCAGATTAGAGTCGTCACTGCTGAACTATGGAATCATGATCCCTCTTTCTTCCTTCTTGTGGTCCAGAGGAATAAGATCATGACTGATTTTATTTTATTTAGGTAGTGTTACACTTGCCTATAAAACAATAGTAAATAATCGTCATTTAGATCTAGCTGGGGCTTAGAACCTTCTTACAATTCACAGATTACATGGATTTGAACCTATTCAGTTAAAGAGCCTGGCTCAGCCATATGCTGAGAAAGGTTTTCTAATCAGCAATTCCTTTGGACAAGGGGATGCTGTTCCCAGGGGGAAGAAGTAAAAGCAACCATACATTGCCATTTGTGGCATTTATTAAAAGTGATCTAGTAAGCCTTCAAAGACTTTGGAAATACAGTACTCAGTTACAGTCCTTAAATTAAGCCTAAATATTAAATGTTATTTAAGCATTGAACTATTCCTTCCTGAAAAGATAGAATCAGCTTAGGGAATGCACAGAAGCAAATGATAACACCCAGGTAATTTACTTATGTGGAAATAGAGAAAAAAAGTTATTTCAGCCTAAATTGTTCCACTTAATATGTTGAATGTTATGTATAGCATTGTATGATAGTTTCACAGATGTGGAGGTGGCCCACAGAGTCATGTCAATGAGGTGCTCTCTACTTCTTGACAGTTCTTCACTGTCATGCCAATCTAACAGTCAAATGGCCTTGCAGAAGAAAGTCTGGGCGTTCCTGTGGTATGCATTCCATGCATGGATACATGAAGGACTGCACAGACCTGTAGCTGTGGAATGCAGTGAGGCAGCAGGAGCAGCTGGGACAAACGCTGTATTACAAAGTGGGCAGGTCCTCCCAGTTCAAGCCCATCAGGACTTTTCGTTTTCCTCAGCTATCCGATATGCAGGATGTACTGAGAGTCTCAGCCATACACAAATTTCGGTGGCTGCAGAAAGGATGGGTAATTATGGGATGGCCAACTATAAGATTGCTTTTCCAGCACAGTATACATAGGATGAAGGATAGGTGTAGTCTAATTGCTTTTTGAAATCCTAAAGTAATTCAATTTGCTCATTGTATTGGCTCTCCCTATATCACACTATCTCCATATGGCAGAACACAATGTGGAGTTGATGACAGATTCTTCCTAGCTTTGGTCCAGGCAGCAAGCAAAACAGAGACAAGGAAAATGCAGCTCAAGATCACTTTATCTGATTCTTGGAAGTCTGAGATTTACTTGGGTAACTCTGTGCTACTTTGTGAGACATGCTGTGGACATGCTCTAAAAGAAGGCTAAGAAAAGTATTGTTTGTATATGGGCTGTAGTGGAGGGAAAATTTCTATTCCACAAAACCAGCTTCTGACAATTAGGGTCACTGTGAGGACACTGTGAGGGTGTCACAGAATCACAGAATCACAGAATGGTAGGGGTTGGAAGGGACCTCTGTGGTTCATCTAGTCCAACCCTTCTGCCGAAGCAGGGTCACCTACAGCAGGCTGCACAGGACCTTGTCCAGGCGGCTCTTGAATATCTCCAGAGAAGGAGACTCCACAACCTCCCTGGGCAGCCTGCTCCAGTGCTCCATCACCCTCAGAATGAAGAAATTCTTCCTCAGGTTCAGACGGAACTTCCTCTGCTTCAGTTTGTGCCCATTGCCCCTTGCCCTGTCGCTGGGCACCACTGAAAAGAGTTTGGCCCCATCCTCCTGACACCCACCCTTGAGATATTTATAAACATTTATTAGGTCCTCTCACAGCCTTCTCTTCTTCAGGCTGAACAAGCCCAGTTCCCTCAGCCTCTCCTCGTAGGAGAGATGCTCCAGTCCCCTCATCATCTTTGTAGCCCTCCGCTGGACTCTCTCCAGTAGCTCTTCATCTTTCTTGAAGTGGGGAGCCCA
>Ga0065711_1002269_pt1 | contig 73382 bp, 34 predicted proteins | sample Hoacrofraction12_FD_59098 | JGI IMG/M metagenome (GOLD analysis project Ga0065711, IMG submission 59098) | Hoatzin crop microbial communities from Cojedes, Venezuela - Epithelial fraction 12 v2 (version 2) | ecosystem: Host-associated > Birds > Digestive system > Esophagus > Crop | place... | reverse complement strand
AGGACAAGGGAGGTTCTCCTCCCCCTCTACTCTGCCCTGGTGAGGCCCCATCTGCAGTACTGTGTCCAGTTCTGGGCTCCCCACTTCAAGAAAGATGTAGAGCTACTGGAGAGAGTCCAGCGGAGGGCTACAAGGATGGTGAGGGGAATGGAGCATCTCTCCCACGAGGAAAGGCTGAGGGAGCTGGGCTTGTTTAGCCTGGAGAAGGCTACAAGGGGACCTTATAAATGCTTATAAATATCTTAAGGGTGGGTATCAGGAGAATGGGGCCAGACTCTTTTCAGCGGTGCCCAGCGACAGGACAAGGGGAAACGGGCACATATTGAAGCATGGGAAGTTCCATCTGAACATGAGGAAGAACTTCTTCCCTCTGAGGGTGACAGAGCACTGGAGCAGGCTGCCCAGGGAGGTTGTGGAGTCTCCTTCTCTGGAGATATTCAAGACCTGCCTGGACAAGGTCCTGTGCAGCCTGCTCTAGGTGACCCTGCTTCGGCAGGGGGGTTCGACTAGATGATCCTCAGAGGTCCCTTCCAACCCCAAACATTCTGTGATTCTGTGATTCATCGACTTTAGTATGAACCAAAAATAGTTTTTCTAACAAAAGGCAGGTTTTAAGTTTTCATTTTCTCTTCCCTCCCCACATCTGAATTTTAATGCAAGTAAAAACACAGGGGTTTTTTTGACAGACAATATTAACAATGAGTTTGGATACACAACAATTTTGTCTGGCCTACAGAACTCAGTAATTTTCTAACAGCATACAAAATAGGAATCCACATTGGTTTAGACCTAAATCCAAGTTTACCAGCAATTTGAAAAGATCTATTAGTTCATTGCACCATCTGCTGAAATTCAAGGATCAGTAGGTGATACATAAATTACTTTCTCTACTGTTAGGTTTGCACTTGGAAATGGACATGAACAAAAAAACACCACGTAGGATTAAGATACTTGTTCTCCATATCTTTTAGAAAAATACCTTTTTCACACCCACCCTGTGAAGATATGGTTCATCAGAAGTGTTGAAAATCGTAATAAGCAGGTTGGTTCTATTCATTGCTTTAAAACACCCACAGATTTATTTCTCCTTGATTCCGCTCCCAGGAAGAATGCATTTTATCCTATATCATGACATGATGCAACTCCATTGGGGGATGACAACCCCTGTTAAACTCACTTTATATTCTCTCCAGGAGTGAGCTCAAAGCAAGGCACATTGAAGACGAGTCATAACATGTTATTCACAGACCTGATTATTCAAGGGGGTGGGAAGGGGTCACCTGCTCTCCACAACATTATGCTCAGCAGAACACTTAATTGCTCTTCTGCGAATAAAAAGCTAACTTTAAGCAACTAGATGGTTTTCACAGTGATACTTAGATCTGCTTATGACAGATTACCCAAACAGAACTGCAGAACACTAATGACCAAAGTGGAAAACACCAAATTCAGATGAAGAATGGTATTTATTTTACAAGAAACTAGAAAAAGATAACTATCTTTCAAGCCATTATTTGAGCATTAGAAAAAACTTAATTTTTTGTTTTACCACATTCTTGTTTACTCTGAATACATCCTGAATACATTTATTCTGAATACATTTGACTCAAGGGTTCTATAACAAGCATACAAGCTTTTGGCAACAAAAATTACAAGTCATCATGAAAAACTGTCATAATTATATAATAGTTTTCCAGAGAACACTGACTATTACCTCTACATTCTTGAAGGACTTTTGAGTTTCACACAAACTGTTAACAAGCAGAATGTGCTGTTTTAGTGCCTTTTTGGAAAAAGGAAGATTCAGCCTCTTAACAGTAGGGACAAAGAGAGCAAATGTACAGATAACTGCTGAGATTAGTTTCATCCAAAAAGTCAGTGCATAACTTCCATATAGGGTTAATATGAAAATATGAAAAATTAAGCCTAATTCTGGTGAATTTCAAAAATGAGTGTTATAAGTAAAGTTTCATTGCTTTTGGTTTGCTTGGGTTTTTTTTTCATATCTGAATGGTTTTGGTCAGACAAATATCTTCATAGCAACAGTCCAAAAGAACAGTTCACAAGTCATTTAAAAATTAGCTGAAATATGTACAACTCTGTAATACTGAAGAACATTCAGTTTTTAAATAGTAGAAATCTGTGTTAACAAGTATTTTGAATTATAGCTAGTCTTGTTTGCATATGCCTATAGTGAGATCATTCTTTCACAGCGTTAACATGTATAATGCCCAAACAAAACAAAAAAACCCACACACAGTAGCATGGAGAATGGCTGTTGAAGCAAAAGCACAATGCATTCTCACAGCCCATGCTAGCACAAACGCAAACAAGGGAGCCAAACTCACATCTGCTGGCTGGTTAGCAAGTTAGCACAAGCATATAAGCAGGTAGATATTCTAAGAGCTTGTTCTCGCTGAAAACCACTTATTGTGCTCTGGCCCACACACTGTTAAAAGAGAGCAGAGATAAAGCTTTATAGCAAAGTTAGGAGTCTTGCTTAAATATGCATAATTGAAGAAAATTAATTTAAGCAGTGAAGACAGAACCAGAAAGTAGTAATAAATGCATTTCTTTCACAGATGCCTTTTGAAACAGTTTAAGATTGTTTCCTAGATTTCTAGCATATTAAATATAAAGTACGTCCAGGGACTCCCTAGCACAGTAATTACTTTTACTAAAGTATCACCTACAGGGTGCTGTTGTTAAGAGCTACAAAGGTTCTGTAAAACATGCTTTTAGCAACATACTACAAAGAATTAACAACAAAAATGTTTGGAAGTACTGGTCACAGCAGAAATTTATTTTTTAATCTGGATATTAAAACTGCAGGGAGATGGTTATGTGTTTAATAAACATATAATGAATTAGTGAAATAGATGCACATGATTTCATATATTTCATCAGACATATAACTTTCTATTTAATCACAGAATAGCTTTCCAGTTGTTATTTTGCTGATTATATACTTAAAATATTAATAAACAATGCAGTATTTAAGATATTAAAAGTAATTCTTACATTCAGTAAGTAGAAACCATGTGTTTTTCATGCTTTTGTAACAGCGTAATGAGTACTCAGGAAAATAGTTCCTAATTTTGTATTCTAAACTGTATCACACATAGCATGAGAAAGCAAATACCAAGTTGTAGCATAAATTATTACTCTGTCAGCCTGTAGCTTCATGAAACCACCTGAGCACCTTGTGCACAGAAGAACAACAAGTTGAGCTGGTTCTTCCCAGGTCATAAGAGCATTACCCATTATGTCTCAACAAGCTAATTTACTTCAGACTGGCAAATTAATCCCACTCTGCAGTCAGTGAAGAAAGCAATGTTACCATCAGCTTCAGCTAAGCACAAGTTTAGTTTATTACAATCCCTTCTTGAATCTTCAGAGAACTTTCTTCCCCCACAAAAAAGAGTCTACAGAAGTCACACCTACTCTACTAATTTCTGCAAGACTTGTTTCATTCAGTTTTGACTGTTTGAACAAGCAGAATTCATGGGCAGTCACACAATCATTCAGAGAATCATATCTTCAACATACTTGCTGTTGAGTACAACTCCTGGCCTATGATTAACAGACAAGATAAAGTTCTTTTCTGGTTCAAAAATTATGTTAAACTGATATTTCATCAGAAAGCAAAGTTTATTAACGGAATTATCATGCGCTAGAGAGACACATGACCATCTGCATCATATTATATCAGTATTCAGGTATAAGAGATGCCAGTAAAGCTGATTTCTTAACTTATAATTGTTAATGTTAATATACAACTTAAAACCAATCTTCCAAAGACTTGTAAATGTTTGTGTCAGTGTTTAATGTAAAAGCTAGTATCATGAGTTCCCACTGAAAAAGTCTGGACTAAAGTCAGCGGTGACACTGTACTCAAATTCCCTAGCTCAATCTTATGAACACATTTTAATAATCAAGTTCAAGGCAAAGAAAATACTTGTCTTCATTTTTCCCCATGCAGCCACTAACACTTAAAAGTGTGGTAATTTAGAATGATATATAGATCTCTTTAAAAGCAAGTAATATTAAAAACCGCAAAGACATTTCAGTATTATTTTAAAAAACAGAGTTCTAAATACAGCAGGAAGACATCTTCTGTAGGAAAGTGAGCTGCAGAAAGAATGCCACAGACATCTCTGACACAGTCTTTGCATATGCATCACAAAGACCCACTGTTTGTGCTCATTAGTAACATCCTGTCTTGTATCTTCCGCTTCCTAGAGCTACATACTGCATGTTAGGTATATGTGTAAGAAAGTGCTCAGGTCACACCAGTCAGTTCCCAGAATCTAATGCACCAGGAAATGAGAAGTCCATCAGCTTTTATGGTTTATTTCTACTTAGGCCTTGATGACCACCTGCAACATTCTACCCTAGGATTAGGTTAATTCTTACATGCTTTGGTTTTCACCCTATACAGATGTGCTGAATAAAGGGCAGATTCTCTACCATGTGGAAAGAAGTAGACTAGTCAGAAGGAACTGAAAAGTCATCCAAACTACATATTTCTTTGGGTGAAGCAAGCTAGGCATCAGAATGAAAGGGACTGATCTTTATGACCTGGACCATGAAAGTCCCATCAATTTCTTTGCTGCAAATCTTTAGGTAGAACCAAAAATTAGGACATGTAGACTGATAACTGTGAATGTAACAAATGTAACATGTAGGGGATGTTATCACTTCGGGTAGTCAGGATCATTGCACAACTAAAACAAGTCTTGGTTCCTTGTGAATAATTGGGAGGGTTGTAAGATAAGGGACTCCTGAATAAGCCCTTTAGGCCTTGGGAGAACAAGTATACAAACTACAGAGAAAAGGAGGCTGCAAGATTATCTCAAGACCCCCAGCGATGGAAGGACATTAAAACCTACCAATGAAAAACCATTATTATGATAAGCATTTCTTGGAAATGTAATTAATATGTATGTTAACATAGCATAAATACCTAGTAACTGTGTTTCTTCAGTGCGCACATTTGGAGGAGAGATCCCCCGTGTGCCCGGCGCCATAATAAAGAATACCTGCTTAATAGTCTTCCAACTATTGAGTCCTCAATTCCCTCTTTTTACGGCATCAAGACATTCAAGAAGGGTACATTCAACTTGAAAAATTAACTGTGTTTACAGGAACATGTCTTTAATACCACTCTACATAGGCTTATAGTCAAGAGTTTACAGAAAGCTAGTGAATTTCCAATTAATGCAGGGTATAAAAGAGAATCTACCTTGACAACAGAATTAGCAATCAGGTCAACTGCTTCATGTGGTATCTACTCTTTACTTCCCTCATGGTGTAAATAATTCTTAAAGAAGACTATGATCTCTTTCATAAAAAAACTGTAGTTGATATGCTATAAGCAACTGTTATACTCTTTCCCCACACCATTACATTCAATACTAGCACAAATACACCCTTGCACCAATAGCAGTTTCATTTTCTCCTTTCTTCATTACTGAACAGGATTGCCAAACAAGTCTGGTATTTTGGCAAGTGACCAAATACTAAACACTTTCTGTTTAAATTTGACATCTTCCACAGAGGTTTCTTTATCATGCTAAAAGCTGCAAGTGCTTCAGAAACCCAAAATTCCTGGACAGCACAAATACCATATCCTTGAAAAAAATGACATAATGTTTACCACACCTCATTAGCCAGGTAGGTAATGAAGAGCTCCGAGGACAGCAAGTCAAGTCAGAAATGACCTACTGATAAAATAAAAGCTTTGCGGAAATACAGTGTTTGCCTGGTATAGGACGGATGTTCAGCTCAAGACTAGTATAGCAAGTGTTTCTTTATGAGGACTGACAAACATAGATTCTTCTGTAACAGCACTTACCTCAGCTGAGGGAAACTCACACTAAACTTCTGGTGTTTTTTTTATAAGTGCCAGAAACTCACTGGAAGTTGTGGAGATTTTGTTTGGGGTTTCTTGGTGGTGATTTTTTTTTTCCACAAGGTTAAATAAAGCTTTCAAAAAAATTCCTGTTGCGGGGAAAGGGTGAACACACTGAACATTTTAAAATTGTCTGAAAGATCACTATTCATCTACTGCTATTCCTAAAACCTTGCAATATGGATAAATTGGAGTTAAGATAGAAACTTTGAACTTCAGACAGATAATTCATCAAAATGTCTCAGAGAAGAATAAGAGATCCCAAAAGTAACAAAGATAACTGAAGAGAATTGCTGATTATAGAGTTGAGGGAGGAAGGGAAGGAAATTCGTGACTACAAATCCACTCTCTCTACAGTCTTGCATTTTTTGGGATAAATCTTTAGTGATTAAACATTATCTGGAGTTTCCTGAAAAAAAAAATAATGCTAGACAGATTTTAGAGTTGAACTTGTGCTGTCAAAATTCTAACCACTACAACTAAAGCTTATTTTAAAATTCAAAACAAGACCTACAAATTTCACATGCAACTTTGGTGTGTTGATGGTGCCACATAATGGGTGTAGGAGAGAGACCATAGCCTTTGCTGCATTTTTCTTGCTTTTGTCTGTCCCCTGTTGACATCAAAGTTTAACATCCACAGTCTATTTCCTGCAGTAGTCTTCACCACAGCTTATAACCCCAGACATTATAAACCACCACATTCCAACACTCCACTCCATAATACAATTATACATCATTCTGAAGGGACAGACCAATCAATGTATGCCTTTCCTATGCAATGCAGATATTGTTCATAAGAGTAGATTGAAATAAACAAGAACATGCAAAAAAGTCAATAGATAGAGTGACATCTTCCAAATACCAGTCTTCTTGCATTTCTAAGCTGACAAATATTTTAGCCTTATCCTATATTTCTCTTAATTCTTAGGACAACTTTTTTCCAACTTTATTTCTTCTCTGTTGGTTCTTGACGTGTTCTTACTCTTCCAAACAGTTCATGAAAACAGACAGTAACAGGAAACATTGAACAATAACTTTAGGAAAGATTCCTGTGAAATACAGAGAGGCTATTCTTTCAAGCATTAACTTCAGAGTTTTGCTGGTTTATTCCTATTAATACTACGAGGAAGTTAGGTCCCACCATGAATTCAGACACCTGGATTCAAATTTAATTTAGTCATGACTTCCTGGTTTATGCCTCCCCTGTTGAAAATTTTTGCTTATAAACACCGTCCTCCATCGACAAAGACTAAAAATCTCTTCCATTCAGCTGCAGGCTATTCACAAGAGATTTTACAATTCCTTATTTTTTCTTTATTTTCTGTTCTATAAGTATCTATTACAAGTCACAGACTGATTGTTCTTTATATATGAAAAGTGTGGCCTGTACTCTTTCAATGCTTGTAAAAATAAAAAGTTCAAACACAAAATGATGGAGAGGTCTTCTATATAAGAAGAGATAATTACTACACAGCTAAAACACACATTTATGGAGAAGAGATAATGTCTTCTTGTGTAAGAGTATATCTAGGTTCAAAGCAGAACACTATAATTAGATTAAAAACACAGTAGGAATTGAGAATACTAATAAAGAAGTGTACCTCATACAATTCTGAAGCATGTCAGGAAGCAAAACGTTGTTTGGTTTTCTAGGCTTGCATTCTTGTTGGTTTTGTTTTTATGATTCATTGTCTAAGAAACAAGCATACTAAAAAGCGGCTACACAGAAATCACAGAACAGTAGGGGTTGGAAGGGACCTCTGAGGATCATCTAGCCCAATCTCCCTGCCAAAGCAGGGTCACCCAGAGCAGGCTGTACAGGACTTTGTCCTGGCAGGTCTTGAATATATCCAGAGAAGGAGACGCCACCACCCCTCTGGGCAGCCTGTTTCAGTGCTCTGTCCCCTCAAAGTAAACAAATTCTTCCTCATGTTCAGCTGGAACTTCCCATGCTTCAGTTTGTGCTTGTTTCCCCTTGTCCTGTCACTGGGCACCACTGAAAAAAGTTCTGGCCCCACCCTCTTGACACTCACCCTTAAGATATTTATAAGCAGCTAAACAAGCCCAGCTCCTTCACCCTTTCCTCATAGGAGAGATGCTCCAGTCCCCTCATCATCCACATAGCCCTTCACTGGACTTTCTCCAGCAGTGCCTCATCTTTTAAAAGAAAGTTAATTCTTCACTGCAAAACTACAGGATCAATGATAGCTCTAATCAAAAGACCAAGAGAAGCTGCTTAATAGCCTAATCTACTGATCCCAGTACCTTAAGACGCATCTCCAAAAAGACCTGAAGTGTTTAAATTTCAATGCACCCATCAACTTCATTATCAAACAAGGCTGATTATCATGCAATGCCTGTAATTAAAGGCTCTCTTTCACTGGAAAAAAAAAGCTTTCCTTTCCATATTTCCAGTTCCCTGTAAGATGCTAATCCAATATACTCAAGTCAAATGGAGATGCTATTAGTATTAGTTGCTTCGAAAAAGGTTTTGGAGTACAAAACCTGATCATCAGCAAGGAACTGCCTGGAAATATGTATATATCACTCTAACGAAGAAATATGAAACTGACTGCATTATTCAGCTCTGTAAGACAATCTAAGCCACAAGAGTCTCTGCAATTGCAGAGTTTGTCCCTACAAAACTATCTGACCTTATCCTGTAATAGATATGAAAGTCATAGAGCCTTTAAAAAGGATGAAACATGTTGGACATCATATATGATTGAATATTTAGAGGGACTGCTTCATTGTACTAGGCACTGTAACCAAGTTTCTTGAAATAAGCGATTGGTAGTATAGATTTTGAGAGAATTTCTATAGACAAATCTCAACACGTTCTGCAAGAAGAATGGGAAGGGGGAAAAGTATCAAGACAGCAAATTTAAATTACAGTTATTTGAACCAAAACTTCAAAACACCATTAGACTGTAAAAATGGCAATACAAGATCAGTCAGACTCAGGAGTGGGGTCATTCTTTCAATTCATGAAAATGGTACATATGGAAAAGTAACAGAGCTAAGAAACTGAACTTGCTTCTTATCCACAAACGTAGGTTGACAAAACATTTGCTTATCCAGCTACATCTTTTCTATGTCTTTATCTAAAACAAACTATTTATTCTTTGTAAAAAGTATTTCCATTGCAGTAATCACTGCTCCTAGAAAAACAAAGTTCTTTGACAACTTCAATTCAGTATCTACTTGCAAGAATTGAGCTGCTAAGCAGAAACTCTGATGTTAGGGACACCAACCTTACCCGATAGATCATAGCCTGGAGGTCTGAGATATTACTCTCAACAAGCCAGAAGCATTTGATTCACTAAGTTGTGTCAGGAAACTTTACATTTAAATAAATAACCTTAATTAGGAGGTTAAGTCACTTTTATTCTCACCTATCAAAAGTTATTACCTCTTACCTTCTCCCTCCCACTTTAAAGTCTTGGTGACATTTTTCAGAGTGTATTATGATACTTACAATTAAAAAAGTGTTTCAAAACCATTTTGATTCCCCCCACCCCACGCCCTTGCCCAGAGTAATAAAACCACACAGCTAAAAAGAATGGTTTCTGTGTAAATGTGGCTATATTGCTAGTCTCTCACCCAAAAAGAAAATTCAAAATAAGCTTACTGTTCTTCAAAAACATATTACCTGTGCAACAGTAGGATATGAACACAAAATGTCTATGTCAGTAATACAGGACCATTTTTCTTTCCCTCCCCTCACCCCCAATGACATCACAGTATCTCTACCCCTATGCTATAAATCTCACACAAGCAGAAATTGTCCTCTGTCAACTTTCAAACCTGCACAGATTACTAAATACTTCCAGTATATTTGGAGAGTCAAAACAAGTTATTTTCAGTTATTAGTACTGGAAAAGCCAGCTCCTCAAACCTCCTTAGCTCATCAAGCACAGGAATTTAGCTAAAAATGCTTAGGTGACAGAGGCTAGAAAGTGAAAATACACTCTCAGTTTAAAAGTCCTCTTCAACTAAAAAAAAAAAATATTGTTTTTCCTGTTGGATTTCTAGGTCTTGTTGAAATACCAGTCTACCAAGACCCAGAACTCAGTGTTGGCGTTACTCATTACTTTGTAATAACTTGCTACTTTTGGCTGAATTACAGCAAGGACAGAAGTGGTACTGCTGTTCTAATAAACTCATTTGCGTCAGCTTCCAAAACAAATGAGTTTGCATCAAGATCTTATTTAAAGTACCCATTGCAAAGATCAAATGAACCTACCTATTTTTTTCATAAGCTATTTATTTTTTCTATGGCTAAATATTGACAATAGAGGCAAAAGGAATATATAAGCTTATCTGACTGGAAGTAGTACTATTTTGCGACAAAATTTAACAAGCATCTTCGAACATACAGATGTTTTTGGGTTTTTAGAGATTTGTTCCACCCAGTAATTTAAATTGGCTCCTCCCACCACTACTACAACCCTTTTATCCCACACTCCTACCAGACTTATTTCAATAGCGTAGTACTATTCATTTTAGTATATTTCCACTGAGAATGCTGTGTATTTTAGTATTTTGCAGAGCTGAGGTCTAAAATATCTAAATATCTAGACAGAAGTTGTTCTTCATGGCAGGATAGGACACTACACATCGTATTTATTCTTTCCTCTACTTTGCTGTTGCTGAAGTAATGAAATCAGAATCCAGAGCAAGTTTTTGACTGCAGACAGACCATCATTCACACTACATTTTCTCTCCCCCTTTGTTCATCCAAACTATTCTTCTTAAGAAGAGAGACAGACACATATATACACACTCACATATGCAGCACATAAAGAAAAAGTTCTCTGCCAGACTGTTATTCCATTTGTCCAGCAACTAATTAGTTGATCTAAATAGTTGTCACAGAGTTAAGTCACTATGAAGAAAGACGAGAATAGTTCTGACTACATAGGAAACATGCTGAGAAAGCTTTGTAGTCACAAGTACCATCCTTTTGTCTTGAATGAGACATTTCCTTCATTTATTCTAAAGGCAAACCTGCAGGCTATGAAAAGCATAGATATTAAGAATCAATAAATGGAAGAGAGGATTGAAGCTTAGCAAACAATTTATGAATCTCATTCAGCCACATTTTAAATGCCCATAAAAATAAATGTTTTCTAATACTTTATCACTCAGTGATAACATTATTTCAATGTTTTGGTATTAAGACGCATGAGTAACTACTCCTATTAGAAACTCAGACTAAGCAGTTTATGGCTATTGGTCAGATAAGCTTCAAAATATTTCTCAAATCAAATTTGGACACAAGCATTCCCAGCACTAAACACTTCTAAGTGATCTGCATTACTGCGTCACTTTACTGCGTCACATTACTGCATCACTTTTTTCCTGAAAAATCCCCCCCTCAATGCTTTGGCAATATAATTTGAAAAAAAAAGATTAGCGAACAAGACAGGTAAAGGATAAATTTGTGCTGAAGTTTAGAAAAGAACAGTTTTTCGATGTCAGGATGCCTAAAGCTTGGAACTCAGACTGAATTCGTACCCCTCCATCCGCTTTTGGGAAAAATCCCCATATGCAACACTAGCAACTCAGTTGACAGACAGACCGTCCAAGAAACCTACGAAACAACTAACCTAACCTCACATGACAATCTTTGTTCTGTATTTTATTCCACTCTTCACAGATAGTTTGTTACATCACTGAGAATTTCTGATATATCTACTTTTTTCAAAGAACACCTTTCTGAGATAATTAAATACTGCCAAGGGAAAAAAAAAGACACCCCACCAAAACACGATGATGATGGGGGGATGACAATACTGTGCATTTTATAGGAGAAATGGAAATCAGTTCTTCCACTCATTTGTAAGGCAAGAACTCCTGTCACTCAGAGCAGCATGACAGACAAATTCCTACAGTCCCACTCACTTCTCTTGGAAAAGTTTTTAGAGTGCCTGACTGAGCAGACCAGGGAAAACTCAAAGACAGACTTAAACTCCAAGGCATTTTCATTCATGTCATCACAAGCAGGCCTTTCACTTGTTAGCCTTCTGTGAAAAAGGCTTTCATTAACAATTTTGTTGAGCTGTCATCCTGATGCTTACTTTGTTATATCCTCTATTTATTCCATAGAGCTCTACCTCAACAGCCCTGAAGGCCTGGGACCTGCACCTAATCCCAGACCGTACACAAGGAGCAGCAAGAAATTTATTTTAGCAACAACAGTTGCCAATGACTCGCTAAATTTAAGACCTTGTGATTTTTTTCCTCCACCCCCACATTTCACAGGATTTACAAAGAGACATTAAAAAAAAAGACACAGTCCTACCTAGGAGTTTAGCAATGTCAAAAGACAGCAGGTGGATCATCACTGATAAATACATAATTAATAAGATGCAGGAGTTAGAGTTCAAGGTGCAGAGTATGTTAAAGCTATGGCACTTCATACAATGCATAAGCAAGTTAAAGAAAGCTTTTTGATATTGAAATCACTGTATTTGTATGAAGTTTTATGCTCATTTCAGCTTTAATATTGTGAAGTCAGACAGCAAATATAATTTCACTTTTTTAGAACTGTTTCATCACTTAGACAATATATTCAAATGTTTACTTGTTCAGAAGCTAAAAAATATCAAAGCCTGGATGACATTCACAAGAGATTTAGAATTATCTTTTTAGCTTTGTCTAAAACAATTTTTTGTAACTATGGTCTGTTTTAAAGACTTTGCAAACTATTAAATTTAAAGAAGAAATTCAGTTTGACTATTCTAAACTCAGGATGACATGATCTACCTGACAGTTCTTTCCTCCTCCTTCACCCCCTCTTTCTTTTTTTTTTTCTTAAGTACAGGAAACTTTGATAAAGATACACACTATTGGAGTGATGATGTAGTCTGAGCACAGAATAATCACTAGCATATCCCTAGTTTTCATATTAGGCCAAAACCATTAATACTACTTTAGTCACTTTTAAACACAGCTTTGTACTAAACCTGTAGTTGCTTCAGGCACATCAAAATCAAGCCACTTGATTTTTCACTGCTACTTCAACACACAGCTTCAATATATTTTTTTGTTTCATATTATACACACAGACTCAAGAAATACGTAAGACTTGCAATTTAAACACATGCATTTAGTTCAAGTTGAAAAAAAAAAAACAAAACCAAGAGGTGAAATTTCATATCATGACAGAATTTCGACTACAGCCATGAATCTCTGAAACGTCAATCATTCAGAAAACTTATTACTTGCTTTATAACAAAGTCAATCATTTGCGTGAAATTCATTGATTTGGTGTCTAATTTCAGAGGTCCCGCCAGTTAAGCGTCACCTAAATCACATCCCTGTATGATGATCTCCGTAGATGTTCGATAATACTGCAGATAACATTGTATGTTACCAGATGGAGCAAGCTTTTACTTTGTTGAAATTTCAGAAAACATGATTTCCTGTTTATACTGAAACATTCTTACCTTACACAGTCAGACAAGAAAGGGACTACGCTTTATAGCGCTGGTCAACGTCAACATGTCTTAACAAAATTGTGTTTCCATTATCTTAAGTTTTAAATGGGCATAGCTCTGATGTAGTTAGCTATCAGAAAGCAACTACCAGGATGTGCTTCTTCATTTTCATAAGAAGTGATCTTGTTGCCAGAGTATTCCATGGACAAAAACATTTAAGATAAGGTTTTCAGCCCTTCTCCATGTATGACTTATACTGTGCACATGTTGCATAGAAAAGCAAGACCTTTTTACTTAACCGGCACCTGGGGCCGAGAAAAAATCAGACTACTTGATCTTAGACTCCATCTTGTGAGTTTGAGGCTATATTGGACACATTTAGAGCAACTGATTTCTCTTTCATATTGTGCCTTTTTTTTGAATACTCATTTCAGTAAGTCATATCCTATGCCATTAACAAATAGAAAATTGCTACAACTGTTGACCTATTTTATGCTTCTGCCACCATCTTAAACTAGCCAGATATGTGCAAATAGCAGTAAAGAAGCAAATGCTCACAAAACCCAAAACAGTTTACAGTACTCGTTTTGAATAAAAATTAACATGCATAATCGCAACTATGATTCAAATATTTATTGCCCCCTGCACCCACCATTTATTGTAGCACACCTACAACAAATAGGCAAAGCCAAAGTAGTCGTGATTTAACCTGTTATTAATCAAAATGGCTTTCCAGTGAATACTTTATGAAACTACTCAAAGGGAGACAGTTTTCAAAATTTGAGTTTTGTTGTCATCACATGCAGTTTAAAAAAAATTGTATTCCTGTTCTTTTAAGCAGATGCCTGAAGTTCAACTACTTCTCCGAATGCTATTTGCACCTACTACAGCTGAATTAAAAACCCAGTAAAAATGATCTATATAGAGACTTTTTCGGGGTGAATGGTGCAAGTTCTCCTTTTCTCTGTAAATTACAGCTACATCAGTCTCATCTTTAGCTGTGCTTTCCATCTTTGTAGAAATATATTGGTCAGAATGGCAACTGGTTAGCCACAGGGGTAAACCTTCAATAACCAAGTAGTTTCATGGGTTAGATAGCACATCTCTCCTCAGGTGTGCGAAAAAACCCAAACCCCTCTTTCCTCTACCCAGCTCACTGAGAACTGATCACTCTTCATAGTGTTTTTAGAAGAAAGGGGCACAGAAGAGGATTCCTTTGTTGGTTCCTGAAGCAGCACACACTGCTATGATGTTGACTGTAGGGATTCATCCAGCAGTAACACGTTCACAACTGTACCAAATGCCATACTAAATATCATATACTGCAAGTTTAGCAACAACTCTTCGTTGCTTCTATCTAATGACATGGTATTCTCTTTGATTTGATTCTGGTTTTTTTTTCATTGTAGTGTCATCCTATGATGACTGCACGTTTCCCTATATAAATGCAAAACCACTGACAAATCCAGATGCCAGGTTATTTTTGATATATCAGAGTAAATATTGGTTTCCATGGTACTGGTATGTGCTGGTAGCCTTCTCTTGTTTTAAATACTCCAGGGATTTTATACATCATCTTCAGTGTCAAGAGAAAATTGCTACTAATATTTGACTGTCATAAGAAAAATGCAGTGATAAGCAGTAGCAATCAAATTATTAAAATAAACCATGATCTTCATTTATTTTTAATTAAAATAATTTCAAAAGTCAGTGCTTAAGTAATCTCTCCACTTTAATTAAACTAACATTCAAAAAGTCTTATTAAGGGACAGAGAAAATGATATAGTCTCTCATGAGGAGATTGAAAAGATTATTTTTCTTTAAAGTGCGTGTAAAGAGACATCAACACAGTGCAGAGCATACTTTCAGAACCCTTCTGGGAATACTGACACATTCCAGCTGTAAATGATGTCACAGTTTTAACCTTGAGTTGAATACCAGAAGTTAGTCAGCCTGTACCTGTTAAGGAGTAAGAAGAGAGCTTCACAGACTCAGTATTAATTCACTAGTTTGTATCTGATAAAAGAAAGCATTTAGAAACAGCTCAGAGCATATGTCTCTATAGACAGTTTTCCACCACAAAAAAATATTTATGTGCTATAGTAATTACAGTAAAGTAAGCATTATAACACTTGCATTTGTCATTCATAAAAGGTTTTCATTCCCAACACTTCTCTGCATTGGTTAATTTCTTTATATTTTGTCAGTAATATGAAAATACTGGTTTACAGTTAATTAGACACAGTCAATCAATGATGCCATATTGAACTGCAACAGAAACAGATTTACCATAGATCCATGTAGTACTGCAACAAGCACAGAATTCAAATTCTTCACTTGAGTTTTCATCATAAATCCAGTACATTGTAAGGATGAAAGTTGTGCACAATATTAATATTTTATGTTAAAGGAAATTACACAGTTACATCTCTATATGAATACCATAAAGATACATCAAAAGCTACCAAATTCAGCTAAGGTGTAAAGCTTATTCCTAGTGGAAGAAAAACTCTCCCTCAAGAAAGTAGCTCAATTATCCTGTCTCCTTTGGTGATCCCTGACAAAATACATCAGCTAGAAAGCTTTAAATTAGGGCAACAGAGAAAAATAATTTTAAAAAGCAGGTTGCAAAATACATAGCATTCCAATTATTTTAAGTGGAGGAACAAAGGAATATTTTTTCCCCTATTTATATAGTTCAGTACATTACATTTATGTCCTATATTACAAAGCAGTATTGTTATTACCTCAAAAACACACCTGTATCACCAAAATCTTACAAAAGGACAATTTTGAATATTCATCCCGCTTTTGAGTTCTGGCCACTTCAGTGCCAAACCTTGGATTTTTGAGGATCCCAAGTTAAGATACTAGAGTACATTGTTCATCCTCAGTGATTCAAGAGATGTTTACCTATCTAGTAAAACCAAAATTTCTGCTGATAAACATATACATGTCACTAAAATGGAACACAATAAAAGTTTGCAATTAGGCCTCTCAGAAATAAGTACCCTCAGTTAGTGATCTACCACCACAAAAATAAGTGTGGAGACTTGTGTCTGAGGGATTTCCACATCAGCTCCTTGGCTAAAGGAAAGGAGTGTTCCTTAAGATTCTGTGTTCTGCCTTTATGTATATTTTCCGAAAACCTCTACCTCAGCTAAAGCTTCATCTTCCGAGGCTTGAAAAAGCCTCAAGTAAGTATTAAAACCACTGAGAAGAGCCCATAGAAGCACTCATTCTTCTTGTAGATTGTTGGGTTATTTGAATCATTAATCTACCTACAAAACTGATTCAAAGCTTTAAAATACTTCTGTTCATTGCTTATTAGCATTAGGTAACAGCCAAACACCTTCAGACTTGTTGTGACATTTCAGATAGGTATGCCTCAGAATATGCCTTTGAAATTGACAATTTTGCACTCCAGTTCTGCCTCATACTACCTTTATGAGCTAGAAAGACACAGATACATACACACACACACAAACATATCAGCATATAAGCTGAAAAGTCAACTATCAAAGCAAAAAAATCCCAGCTCCATATATAAAGTTTTTCCTAGCTTCACCTCCATTTTTTCAATGCTTTACCAATATCACAAATTTTTTCACTAATTATTCTTCAGAAGTCAGCTCATTTCTTTAATTTTATCACCACTAACTCTTTTGAGCCATCAGATTCACCTTATATGATGCTTTTCTGTGAACTTAGAACTTCTCTTTTGTTGTTGTTGTTGTTGTTGTTGTCAACTCACTGCTTGACAAACAAATACAAAAATCTTCCTTCCCACTAACATAGCTCCTACAAAGATTTTTGAGGGTCTGTTTAAATTAGGTGCCCAATCTGCTGAGTATCCTGTTCAGGTGGCCCAACTCAAAACACCTGTGCTAGATACACTGAGGGGAGGGTGACAACAACAGCTTGACTTTAGGGATATTTCCTACCTTAGGCCCTACTCTACAATACCGTCTTTCAGATGCTGTATTTCTCCATGCCATGTTTCTTTCTGTCAGTAACAGAAATCCAGTTAATACTCTACAGAAAAAATGAGTAGGGGAACTGCTGGTCCTTTTCAGTTTTGTCCCCGACAGACTTCTTCCTTTCCATGCCAGAAGTGTTACTTACAGCACCTTATCCCTCATTTCACACCTCACTTGCACTCTCCTAGGGGTTGTATGTAGCCCTTTCTAGTAACCTATTAGGAACATCTATATCTACCCTCACCTCCACTACCGTTCCATTCCAGTCTGGTCCCTTTTTCCTCAAGAGAGATTTTACATACTTTATTTATATTTCTTGCTCTTATACATTTTTCTCCATCAAGATTCCTTTTCTCTGTTTTAAGAAAATATGTAACTACAGTTTAAACTCTATATGGAGAATGAGCAGAGAGAAGTTTCAGGTGGCTGCTCTACAGGCAGAAATTGAGGTTGAATAGGCAGTAATTGAACAGTATTTTAGAGATGAAGGAGACCATATAGACTATTTTTTGAGGTCCCAGAAGTTCAGCAATTTAGCCAGAATAGCTCTAACTGAACTAGTAGTGAAGTAAGAAAACTGGAAATAGATTGCACAAACAGATAGGTAGAATAAATCTTATTGACAAATAATGCATCACACCAGAGAAATCTTGAAGCGTATCCCATAATATGGCAACTAAGAATTGATGCTCCAGCCCCAGCAGGGTGACGGATACTCTCTTCAGCACCATGGCTCTGCCCACCAAGCATAGACCCCATAAGCTGCATCCTGGCCCCTTGCTCGCTCCCCACATGGAGCAGCCCTGCTCCCCTCTGTGCCCTGACTTTGCAGCAGGCTGATGAAGAACCAGCTGCATCTGAAGTAAAACCAATATCTCATATGGCTCAGGTGCTCAAGCAGACTATGCAGACTTCAATTCCGCATGTATAGTAGTGCACCACTTAATTCTAAAACGTTAACAAATGTTTCTGGTGTTGGAAAAAGGCATATAAATGCATAGTTCTCTTGAAGTAGTGTTAAAACATAAGGAATTCTTCAGTGACGAGGGCTTATTTCTGAAAAAAAAATAAGTTACTTTTACTTTTAGAGGATATCCTACCTGGATTTCTGCTTAGAAAAAACCCAAACATTTATTTTTCATTTTTAAGCTCTTTCTAAAATAAAAAGCATTACAGTATTAATATAAACAAGTAAAACAAAATCTTTTAACTTCTTTTAATTAAATATTTTACGATAATTGGAATACTACTGGAATACACTAAGTGTTTTCTGGACAACACAAATTGTTTTCAACTATGCCATATAAGATTTGAAAACCCACTCATTTTCTCTTTCTTTATCCTTTGCCAACAGCCTTCAGTTCTTTAGGCTTGTAATCATATACAATACATATCAATACTAGTGACATTTATTGCCTAAAATACCTGTGTATTAACTAATCAAGTACAGTTCTCAAATTCTGATCCTTAATGTCAAGACGTTGGGACAGCTTTTAAGTGGTACATACAGCTGAAATGACAGCTGACCTCTACACTGTGATACTGCTGGGTTACATACAACCTGCTTAGTCTCCTTATACATAAAACCTATCTTTGGTTTGCAAGATAACCGTCATTCTTCCTTTTGATATGAGCAATAGATTGCATAACAGCTTGATTATTTTCCTTATTTGGTCTTTAAATAAAAAAATCTAAAAATGAGTTTTAACTTAACATGGAAGTAGCATCTTTCAGAATTTCTCATCTAAAGGTAACAGGAGTTAAACACTTGATTTGCGGAATTTTAATTTAAAATGAGCAACAGAGAGAAATGTGAAATAACACACTCCCAGAGAAGAGGATGGGACGGTTACCTTGCAAAAAGAGACCTAAGTTCATGTTTGTCTGCTTACTTGCTTCACAGCAGAAATTGAGGTTTGCCACTTCACTGCTGAGTGATAATGGGCTATAAGGTATTCTGCATGAGCTCTGTATTGCATAAAGTGTCATTACTAAATAAATGTGAAAAGGAGCCCAGGCTTTCACTTTTCGCATAGGTGCCCTAAAAAATGACTACAAAGCAATTTTCTCTGTCTCAATTAATATTCATTTCAGTAAAACAATTTCTGCAGGAGAGATGAAAAACACACTAATATTCTGCATACCCAAATAAAGATGACAGTATTATGGAAGGGTAAAAATCTTGGTTCTATTTTCTTTTCCAAGAAAACACAAGGAAGATTTGAAACTCCCTCTCCCAAGCTGTAAGTATTGGAACTGGTAAATTAAATAATTTTAAAATCACCAGAGACCAGATATTTCTGAACAGATAAGGACCACAGAGTTTTCTCTACCCTGGCAACGATGATACCTGACTCTACAAGATTTGAGTCTCTAGCTGAGAGAATCTCTGGAAGTCCTTGAAAAACTTATACAGTTTCTGTGTCTGCAACAAGATCTGTCTGACAGAGGGCTTTACCAAGTACAGCCCGTATCCTTTTATGCCTCTTTCCACTGTGCTTGTCTTCCGATTTGTTCAAAATGCTTCCTTTTTTTTTTTCCTGGGGGACACTGGTTATTTTTTGATGACACAAGCCCCTGTTGCTATATCAACTGAAGTCAAAACCAATGCCCTATTCAAGCATCCCACTGTTGTAAGCAGGAACTATATTTACATGAACTTCCCTCAGAAAATTCCAGTGAGCTCAGGGAAATGTCATCACAACTCTCAAACAAGTAGGAAATACTACCAAGTAGATAACCTTCAGGATATCTATAAACTCACAGTTACTGTTTCTTTCACTGTGGGTTACGAAAAAGAATGCAAAAGTATGTCCAAAAAGATTCAAAACAGCTAGCCTCAGTGAATGAAAAATAATGTGATAGAGGTTACTGTACAAGTTTATTTAAATTTGGAGGCATTCAACGGGCAAAATGAAGGGAATAAAATGTAACAAAGAACTTCTACTTTGAAAATAATTTCCAGTGTACATAAAAATACATCTGGAAAGAAATCTCATGTGACTTTGTTTATCTGACTATGCATGGTTATTTGAAAGATGCTTCTCTACAGCATAGTAGGAAAGTGAGTTTGGTGCTAACTAATGTGGATTTTTCGCAATCAAGTTTGAATTGAACCCTTATACTTAACGTCAGTAAGAAAGGGCATAGAGTTGTGGGAAAAAACAAGACTGAAATAGAATGAATAAAAATTATTCAGTCTGAAAAAACATGATTACATAATTTAAATCCTATTATTTAATTAAATATAGAACTGAGTAAGAATTAAATATCGCAAGATCATAACTTACTTGGCATCATGGTTGAGAAGACTAAAACAAAATTCAGCTCCTGAGATACAGCATTTGCACAGATTAACAAGGGGTTTTTTACTCAAAAGGAAGATCACAGCAACTACCAATATTTCTTCATACATCTCCACGGATATTTTTGCCCCTTACTAGAAACAAAATATAAAAAAAAACGTCTTGAAAATAACGTTATATCTGTGAAAAGAATGGGACTGACACCCAGGAGCCTTTTTAGCCATAGGAATTATATCCTCTGGCCTTCAGCATATTCCTGACATTTCTGCAAGTCTCAGCCTTACCTGTCAGGAAAACTCTAGGGGAAAAAACATAGTTCAGTCTCCACACACTTTGTCAGTTGCCCTTTTTCTTGAGAAAACAGGTAACTGTCAACCTCTGTCAACTGTAATGCTAGTTCTTGCAATCTGGATACCAACCCTGTAGAAACAGGACTGGGACCATTTCAAGTTAGCATCCAGCAATCTTTTAACGTTAATAGGTTTGTAAGCAAGGTCCCATCTTTGCTCACTTGACACAGCAAAGAATGATAAACTCAGCTAAGTCAACAATATTTCTGAAGTGTTATACAATTAGGAAACAGTATCACCTTAGGAATGAAATGACATATGGATACTGGAGTGTCACCACTGTTTGTAGAATTCTGATTTAATTGAGATCCCTTAAGAAGAAATTAATTTGTTTTTCTTTTCTCTTATGTAAACACATTGGAAGGTATGCACTGCAACTTGATGATGAGCAAAGTCTGAATTGTAGTACCTGTCTTTAGATACAATATGTGACACAGTTACAGGCAAAGTGTGTAACGGGAAGAGGTGGGAATGGAAATTAACTGCATATGGATTTGGATAAAAGATACCTGGCTATACATTGTTTTAGAATCAATTGAATTGTGAGCTGTGAGCACCTCCGCATGTATTGATTGTTTTTAGAGCCTTTAAAACTTGATTGAATGAGAAAAAATCCCAAACTTTTGAGAGAAGTATGGAGAGAAAGATTTTGAAGAAAATCATGTAGACTGGTGAAAAAAACAAGTCATGCTTTCAAGACATTTAACAAATAAAAGCAAATTGTGAATTAGAGACACTTTTACATTAAAGATTACACATATTCCATTCATTCACATTTCAGTGAGTTAAGAGGCAAAGCTCTTCCTCTCCAAAATGCAGAGAGAATTTGTCCAGCTAATAACTCTACAAGTAACTTGGAGAATAGTTGCTAAAGATGTATGAATATTTTTCACACACACTTGTGGAAGAAGACCCACTTTTTTCCGATCGGTGAAATAAAAATTATGTGCTTGAGTTATTCTTTGCCATCTCTTGTCTACTGATTTTGGAGACTCTCCATTATAAATGTAGAAGCCATATGGACATGTTCTCAAATTTGCTGCTAAGTGGGCACAGTTCCACTTGTATTTAACAAAAACCTGCCAATTTATTCCAACACTGGTTCAGGCCCCTCATATCTCAGTTGGAAGTAGACCTAACTCATAGAGCTCTATATGCCAATGGTAAGTGTCCAATTTTTCTCACTTCTGAGATAAAAAAGCTGGTATAGCTTTACTGCATAGGGTCATTGATATTCTCTGGATCTAGCAATGAATTGTCTATTAAATAAACTACATCTATTTTTCCATTTGTGAATTGACTCAAAATAAGCTGAAGATGTCCACAGATAAATTATTGATCCAAAATGTATCGATGCGTAAGTTTTAAAGCAAAAAAGGTCAAGTAGTTTTAAGGGATGAAATGCTTTAGTGGAACATTTTAGTGGATTTTCTTAGAAGTGAAGTATGCCTTGTAGAAAATGGCATAAACTTGCTTCTATGAGGAATACAAAAACGTCATTACAGGTTTAACAGAATCTCCAAAGTTCTGAACTTCAGTCTAAATGTGAAGTGTTTAACCCACCAGTCAGTAGTTGATGCTAGACTCCATTAATAAATAATGGCAATAATTGAAACAAGACTGGCCAACATTCTGAAACAAAACCAAAACCTAATATATCCTTTCTTTTTGTCAGGATGTAAATAATGTCAACTACAAAGAGTTTGGTACACGTTAATGGATTGAGAAATCTTGTTTTGATATTGAATCTTGGAGACCACAATCAGCAACTGCAAAATAAATCTCACATTTCTTTAAAAGGCTACATTAAAAGTCTTTCCTCTTAGAGTTTGACATACCCTAAAACCATGAATAAATCTTATCTGAAAACACCACATTTTGCATGGATTCAATGTGAAGCATAAGTTCTTTCCAGGAATTTGTGAAGTCCTGGAAACAGACTGATATTTTTCAAAATGTTTGAGCCTTCGATCAAATTTTGCGGAAGAAATTGTGTTCCTAATTGAAAAAAAAAAATAAGAAATAAAATCAGGAATATTTGCAACTGAAGGCTTCACAGACGTCTGGAGATGTTTCAGTGTTTCATACAGTACTTGCTAGCTTGTTGTGAATTGTTTACATTACGGGTCTAGGGAATTTAGATTATGACAACCTGATTAAAACTGGTGACAGACTCTGATAGACTAATTAAGTCTGGTGCAAATGTCATCTGCATAACATAAGTAAAATATATTTTGTTTAACAAGCTGAAAATAATTACATGACACAACAGGATCTTGTGAAGAAGCCACCTTATCTACTCCCCTTTCTCATGTTCTGTTTTTTCCCTCTTCCATTCCTCATCCCCAGTTCATTTCTAAAGAAACTTCTGCCGTATTATGTTCTATAACTTGCTGTCTCAGCGTACAAGATTTTTGAGACCTCCATTTCACTTTATGCTTCATCATTTTCATCTTCTATTGTATATCAACACAATTGTATACCATCCTTCATATCAGATTCAAACAGTATCAGAGCCCTGAATAACAATGACAATGATGATGGAAAGGTGGTCATAAACATCACAAGTCAGAAAACTAGGAAAAAAGCCCCGAACAACATACTGGTGAACCAATTCCTAAAAGTGATACATAATTACATAAATAGAGCAAAGTTTCACTCACTGAGTAAAATAGCTGATATTGAACAGTCAGGCACTTAAATTCCCAAGGCAGGGGAAGAAGCAGGGAGGAAAGTAGAATTCATAAAGTAATAGCCTGGACTGGAGAAAAAAACACCATAACAGACCAAACTGAGAACTCCTCCTTTGGTGAATAATGAGATTATTTTGCATTTTTAAGATATTATTTTCACTAAAATAATCAGGGAACGTTTTCTGAATAATGAGATTTGAACATGGGACTTCTCAGCATGGCAGTTAAATACATTGCCCAGAGAAGGTGTGGATGCTTCCTCCCCGGAATTGTTGAAAGTCAGGCTGGACAGGACTTTGAGCAACCTGATCTACTGAAAGATGTCCCAGCCCATGGCAGGGGGGTTGGATTAGATGATCTTTAAAGGTCCAACCCAAACAATTCTGTGAATCTATGGTCATGGTAAGATCATACAGTTTCCACAGCATATTTGTACAAATGGTCTTTTACAATAGACTGTTTCTTTTCCAGTGACATTTCAGGTTGAAGAAGCTATTTGAGCACTTTTCACACAAGAAAGATGTGAAGATTAAAATTCAGGGTAGGAACATTCTGATGTTAAAGGATCTTAACTATAACAAAATTACCAAGTAAAAGGAGTCAGATGAATTCTATCCAGATGGTGAAAAATGATCTTAGAAAGTGAAGCAGAAATAATGACTTGAAAACAATAACCCTTTCAGCATGATTCTCAGCTAAGGAGTCTGGCACTCCTCTCCTGTATGATGAATTAGAAATAAAAAAAATCCTACAAACTGAATTTTCAAAGACTTCAGTATCATCAAATTAAAATGATCATTTTTTGCCCTCATACAGAAATGAATATATAGCATCATTAGTACACTTGCATTTGGAATGATCAATGACAGAGTGCTTTAAGCAACTTTGTAAAAGAAAAATAGCTTATCCTTTGAATTTTTTATTAATGAGGACTATAAGCAGAACTTCCTGTTTCCCTTCTCCATAAATTCTGGCAATGTACATTCTTACATTTGAATTTCATAGGTAACATGGAGACCATTTTTTTGATAAATGTTATGAAGTTTGTGCCTTTGGCAGGTGAAATGAAAGCCTAGCTCTCTAAGCGAGCAACCTGTTAGGCTGGGAGTTTTTTGAGGGAAGAATCAAAACCTTTCTCCATTTCTGAAACAAAAACAAAACAAAAAATTTTAAAAGTGCTATGCCTTTAATTAAGATTTCCCTGTGTTTGAGATTAGGAACGTGATGGAAAAGCATAATTCAGAAGACATAAAGACTTGTAAACTAATTTGAATATAGGGGTACCCTAGATAGCTAGCTGTTTAAAGAGAAGGTACTAAATATCAAAGCTGTGTTTTCAATGATCTTAGTCATCATTTCTACATACACATAGAAATCTCAACAAAGAACCTGTACCCATTACATGGCACGTACATACGAAGTTCACCTCTTTTCACTAAAACCTAAGCAGCGGTTTCCATGAAAGGAATAATCAGACACTAAATTATTTTGACTTAAATTTTAACATATACAGCCAGGTGCAAGGTTTTGTTTCCCTAATGTAACACAGAATCAAACATTTTGTTTATTGCATTTATAGCGCGTATCTTTTCTGTTAATTTCTGCTTCACTCTATAGCTTGTTGTTTTCTAATTGCTTTTTATTATGTGTCTTTTTTTGCATAATAAACTGGTGTTTTAAGCAACTTCGACTAGATCTGGCAAAATTAAACTTAATGTGGCCAAGCCAGACACTTCCAGTATGACAGGCAATATAGACACTAACATATTGTGAATAAAAAATTACATATTTGCTCTCATTTATAGCCCTAATGAGAATTCTGAGCTCAGAGAAAGATTTTGAAGGAAGATGCAAGGAGTGGTATTGAAGTGATACAGTCTCCTTTGATATATCGTAGAAGGAAAATTCTAATATAATTCAGAATGAAAACATAAAGGAAGAGGGAAACTAGAAGTGTTCTTTCCTTTTCAGGTATTCTGAGAATCTTACAGGAGAATTGCATTGTAGTATTTCTAACAGCATATACAGACTCGTTCCATTTACCGCGCTAATTTACTATAGTTCTGTAAACCCAATGTCTTCCACTTAATTTCTGGTGAAAGCTAAACAACTTCTAGTCTACGTTATGTTTTAAACCCCTTCTCCCGTCTTTTCTCATTTCTTTCACTCTGCAAAAAAGATTTCTGCCTCTTGTTCTATCTTATTCTTCTCATCTCTCTCCTTTTTTCATCCTGACCTTTGTTACCAGCTGCATCTGACATAAATGTACCCTCTTTTATACACATAGTTCTTCATTCATACACTGATTAGGATATAAAAGTATCCTAAATCATCTTGTTAGCTACGTAATGAATAGAGAGATGTCTAGACTGATCATTGCAATGCAAATTGGGAAATGAAGTGTAGACGGGGTTTGACTCCACTGGTCTGGTTTGGAAGAAGAGGGCCAGTTTTCTGCAGATGCCAATTCCAGTAACTTTGCCAAAGATAAGATTAAAAATTTGATGTTTCACTCAGTTTACTAACGCAGCTCTTAGCATCATAAGATGAAATAGAAGACTAAGCCTTATATCATAGCTGTGAAAATGACAAAAAGGGACAAAAATATTCTGTATAGGAAATGCTGTTCCAGTATCATCAATGGCATTTTGACATTAAGGGGAAATGCTGTTGAGTGTTAAGAAAAATTCCTTGCAATGAGAAAAGCTTAATGCTGTTGTTGGATAATATTTGTGTGTTGTGCCTTGAGAAGGTGTGTTGGGTCAGCTCAGCAGACATACACCTGGAAGATAACACTACTGTCCCTTACGTGGTCCCTGGAACCAGCAGGGGAGAATATATGGGAAGCATGCCGAAAACCCAATACATCTATAATCAGAACAGAAGCATTTAAACTAGTAAATAGGAGCTCTGTACTGATAAAATCATAGACTGCCAAAATAGAAAGGTGAAACAGTGGGGATATGAACCAAAGAAGCAATTTGCCCCAGGTCTTCTAAGGCTGTTGTCCCCAAAAGCTGCCAGCTGTTCTAAACTGGACTTAACGCTTTACTATATATCATACTAACCACACAGTAGTCAGTATGGATCTGCTAATTTAAGGGTTATTTCTGCAGCATCCACAGTAAGTTTGCTTTTAACTGAGAGGCGGTGTAATACATTAATTTTTAAAAAAATTTTTATTGTAATGCTGAGGTTGTATAGGAACCATCTTTACTGATCCTGAGACACCATTGCACGTTTCGGGGCATAAACCCTTTGGCCGCAACATAATGGCAACCAGCTCCTTGTAGCAGAGGAGCCTGTGGACAGCTCCCAATGGGTGCCAGCCATTACACCACCTGCCTGGTCTTGCCTTTATCTAAACATGCAGCAGGAAGTTCTCATGAGAACATGCTTAAGGAATAGGGTCGCTTTCTTGCAGTGAAATTACGCATCAGCTCGAAGGACCAAAACGGGGGAGATCTTCAAAGGCAGGGTCTCCTCTGGTCTGCACAGCATGCCATGGGAAAATCCATCATGGCTCTGTCAGATGTTGCATGAATACAGGGTGCCTAGCATCTGAAGGGACATAAGATTTACTCCCTGCCTCTTCTTATTCTGTCTCACCAAACCAGTTATCTTAGTAAGCCATTTGGATTTGGGCCTTTCATATTGAGATCCAGAAATAACCCTGCATCATCTCTCTGTCTCTCTCCCCCACTCCAGTGTGGAACACCATCTAACAAGTCATCTCACAAATAAACAAGAAAATAAATAAATAAATGACATCATAAAGGTTAATGATGTCATTCTTCACTGCCTTAAGCACTAAACTACACAGAAGAACTCTAGTGGCTATGAAACAGATCATCAGAAGTCAACAAAAGCTGGTCATGGTGAATTCCATGCTTTACTTTCTGACTTGTGCAGAGCAGGCTGTATTTACCCCAAAATGGAAGACAATTTATATGGTACAATAACTATAAAATAGATGAAGGTTTTTCAGGGATATTAGAGGTTAACAAGCATCAGGTTTTATTCTTAATGGAATATTTTTCTATAAAGATCACATTTTCTACAGAAAATAATGACAGAATTTAGTATCAAAGATGTCAGAAATGAAGACCGCATGGTTATTGTGAGAAATAACATTTAACCTTTACTTGTGGCTGATGGAGGCCAATGCAGTATTTTATTATCAACATTGGCAGGTGATTTATTACCACTATTTCTACTCCAGTAAAACCACATTAGTCTGTGCTTGATGTATCATTTGTTATCTTCAAACTCCCTATACACTTTCTGCATGCATAATCTTTTTCTTGTAACACACTTCAACAGAAAATGGTAAATATTTAAGTCATGATTCCAGATTCATCAAAAGCTTAGGGACTGAAATACAGTAGCTAAATGGATTGTGCCAGACAATACCTGATGCCAGCATAAAGCTTAAGTCTTGCAAAGAGTGATGGAATACATCTGAAACATCAGCCATGCATAATACTGCATAAGGTAGATTCAGAAGTGACAGAAAATAGAGCATTGACAGACTTCAAAGGAGAAAAGAACTTTATAGAATCAGTTCAGGTCAGCTATCACAATGCCATTTGCTTGTGTAACAGTGAACTTTACATCAAGAAATCTATGAAATAACTTTTCAGATACAACTATAATAGGATTTGTGCCTGGAGTCCTTGGAGCACAAAGGGATTAATGGCAAAACTTCCATTAACTTCAACAGGACCAAGTATTTAAGTTGTATTTAATAGTCAAAGGTTGTTACTCGAGTATTAATGGAAATATAAAGTTGTCCAGCTAACTCTTCTATCCTGTTCTGGTGACTACCTTAATACTCTTCATAAACTCATCATCACTATTTCCACTTGATTTGACTTTCACCAAATTGCATCATTACATTTCCCTGCATTTCATAGGTGAGGACCTATGACAAACATTTTAATCAGTACAAGAATCAGGAAAGAGTATAGAAAACTCATTGCAACTTTGCTGCAAGACCTTTGCTTTTAGAAGCTTAATGTAATATACACAGTAAATTACATTTTTGTCCTGATTAGAAAAAGTATTTTATTTTTGATGAAGTTTTTCTGTTCACATCTGAATTGTAAACCCATCTAAACACACTTGACTTCAGCGAAAGCTCAGATTGGAATCAACACTGACACTCACTCTCACTTAGGAAATGAAATGGATACTAGTAATAATAAAATATGTATATTTATCTTAAAGCTGCATCTAGGATTTGTATAGATCTCAGACTGAATATTCAGTCACATTGCCCTTACATATATTGTGTTAAACAACACGGCAATTCAAAGGTTACTGTCATTATAATGCCTCCTTTTCTTATGAGGAAGTCCAAGAATCAAAACAAGGAAACAAAAAAACCTCAACATCTTTTAATGAAAGACCTTTCTTATCTTGTCTAAATTTTGTTGTTGGATATGCAATGGAGAACGCCAGGCTCTCCAAATGAAAATGTAGCAAGTTATACATTATCACAATTCAGATCTCCCAGTGCCGTCTTATTTCTCTAGATCTTTCAGGATGAATTCTTTTCCAGATCTGTGAGAAGACCTGCATCCATGCAGATTATCGCTAGAGAATCTGAATATCGAAAATGAATACATAAAATTAAATTGCATAGCGAGAGGCCAAAAGATTATCATATAACTGAAAGGGATTCACTGATAGATAAAAAATGTTACAAGNNATATNTTGTGTCTGTTGTTCTGAAGAGAAGTGTGATACAAAAGGTTGAGGCTCAGGTGTAGAATACAGAATCTTTTAACCTGGGGGACAAAAGCCGTGTAGAAAGTACATGAAGAACCAAAGTCCTGATAGTGATGTAGATCTGCATTGCAGATGATAATATTGCTTCACCAAATATTTTATCTGATCGAGTTCTTATAAAAGCCATCACATTTGTATGGAAATTTTCCATCTGGCTTCTTAAGGAAACAAGGTTTATACAAATGCTCTGTCTCTTCTCTGTCCAATAATTTTTCGATCTGTTAGACAACTTCCTCTGAACTTGAGAGATGAAAACAGAGTAGCACTTCCACCAGGGAAAATTTGAAGCATGTTACCCACACATTTTCCTGTATGTCTGCAGTGTGAGGTCAGGTATATTATTAAAACTAAACATGGAAGAGAGAGATTAGGAACACCTCACCGAACAGAGATCGTCTATTATTAGATATAGGGTAACCCAACCATGAGACACAAAGCAAAACCCGTCTTCTAAAAACTTCATTCTTCAGTCAACTACTTGTCTAGCCATACCTATCCCAGGAAAGTCAAATGAAGTATTTCTTAGTTTTGCTTGAAAATGTGCAATTTATCATCTTGAGACTTAAGATTTTTGTCACCACAGTTAACATGAATTTTTTTTTTTTTAAAAGCACTCAGGAACTGAAGTTCATAGAGTTAATCAAAACAAACAAAACCTAATGAATATTGTATAGTCTAAGTAGTAATTCCCTCAGCTTTTTTTTGAAGGGTTTTATCTCTTCTGATAACAAAAATTCATTAGCTGTCTGATTAACATAATGTCTTCCTTGATAATCAAGGCATATCTTTTTATATGCAAAAACAATGATTAGAATATTTGTTAATGTCAGCCAAAAATCTTCATCAGATATCCATGGTTCTGAAAAAAAAGTAATTGAGACATTTCTCTTTTAACTGTCACAAAATAAATTTAAAAAAAACCCTTATTAGGAAAATATTTGGGGACCAGAAGAAAGTGTCTGACTTTCTCAATGGTAAGGAATTAACTTTGTTGGCACTTTTCTTTTTTGTCATCTTTTCAAAGGCTGCTAAGGTTGTATCTTGTTGAGTAGCAAGAAAACTTCAAAACAGAATAGTTTCTTTTACCCTTGTGTAACAGTTTCTTCTGGCTGGAGGAGTTCCTACAACACCACACGCATGTACTACGCTTTGCTTTGAAGTCTCATTAGATATGTATGAGTTCATAGTTTAGCAAACTCTTGAAACATATTTTTCAAAAGCTCTGCTTGGCAGTGTGATATTTGACTAAACAAGTCAATTAAGTAGAAGAAGATAAATTACATTCTGGAAGAAAGGTACCATTAGATAACTACCACATATTCCTAGCAATTCATTAGAGTGCTTCTGAGTTTATCTTTTCCAGTTTAGTATGCAAGGAAAATGTGATACTAATGAAAACAATACAGATTATTTATTCACTTAATCAATCAGTTTCAAACTTTTGAGTGACAGGTTTACTTAAGTTAATTGAACGTATAACTTCATCAAATCCAAGCCTAGCGTAAGCACAGAAAAACCCCACCATTCTGTAATGCAGCATACAAAGAAGTGCTGCCACGTACAGCACTGGTTCTAAGGAAGGCTTTTCTCATGACAATGAGAGACAAGCTACTTCATTATTAACAAACAGATTGTCACCATATCCTCTGCCAGTCCTGCTGTATTGGAAGATGAGTATTACAGTAAACAGAAAATATATGTAGTCACATTTTGAAATTCAGAAGAGAATAGTCTCAACTTCAAAAAAATACAGCTACACCTCCTAATGTTAACTTACTGCTGCACAGAAAGCGTTTTATTTGAACTCCAAATGTTTTTAACTCTCCTAAATCATGGGTGTGTTTTTGAAGTAAAACAAATCAGTCATGCAATCATCTTGAAACAACCCAACCCTCTGGTTTGGGAGGAAAAATAGCCAAATTACCTGCAAAGTAATTAAGCAACTGAAAAAATTGTTCACTCCTATTTAATACTAAGTGAATAAAGGAGAAAGCAGATTGGTGTAGAGTCTAGTTCAGCCATTGTGTGGGTGTTTGTACACATCAGATTCACTTCTGACCACCTCACTTGTTATCTATCAAGAATAAAGGCTGGGAGGAACAACGAGTACAGAGGAAAATCTTGTTCATTTTGGTTGGTATAAGATTTTACTTCACAAATTCATAACCATTTCTCATGTGTTCTTGGTGGCCTGTGTATGTCCTGCGTTTCAGCTATAAAACACCATAGCTGAGTGATAGTCCCTGCTTCGGCAGGGGGGCTGGACTAGATGACCCACAGAGGTCCCTTCCAACCTCTAACATTCTGTGATTCTGTGATTCTGTGATTCTGTGATTCTGTGATAGTGACCTAGCTATTCCTAAATTATTCTTCACATCTGCATTTTTTGTACAGTTTTGAATACTTCAGTGTTTTTAAAGTTGTTTATCTTATTTTATTGTCTGCAGTTGTAAATTCCAGCACTTCTGTAGATTTCATCAGCAGTGATGCTGCTGGAGAGATCTGTGTAAATGTCACCCTTAGTTGGTAGCCTTTGCAGGATCAGGGCTATAATTTACAGTTTTATGGGGAAGACTGATTATGCCCGATATAATTCCATAATAATTTTATTAAGTTCAGTAACACAATCACACTTGGAATTCTTTGTCTGCTGCCACATTAAAACACAGAAAATTCCTTTTCAGAGAAATAAGAATTTCAGCTTTCCCAGCAGCATGCAATACTTTACAAGGATGCACTCTCTGTCACATGGTTCATATTTAGCTGCATGGTGTGAGTTCTACTTGAACAGAATACAAATGGAAGAGAACATGATCAAATGGGATGTGGCTTAGCCACACAAAATAGATTGTATTGCTGCCTTTGAATTATTCAGATCACTTCCATGAATTAAAAACAAAAACAAAACTCCCAAATCCTCAACAAGAACAACAGAAACCTGCAAGGCAGAGAGAAAAGGTAACAATTCTATAGGTTATTATTGCATGCTGGATATCTAGTACTAGAACTGAGATTATCATTTGACTCAGTCTGTCTTTAGAACAGTAAACATTCACAGTGCATAGGGATTGCTGTCTACATAAGCTGCAAGTAATGACAGCTACTGCAGTGATTCACAGTAGTCTGCTTTCAGTATAAAATTTGGAAAGCAGATAATCACTCGGTTGGGAATCCCCTTTGCTGATGATGCTTAGTTCACTTCCCTGCTGGGTTATTAGTAAATGGCACATTGTTGTCAAATAAGTAGTTCACTTTTCAGCAGGAACTATTTATCATTGTCCTGTGAATCATGAATCAGTGAAATTCTCTTTTTACTCTTATCATCCTGAACAAAAAGGAAATACTGACTGTCAAAGTGCAGGGTTTCTGAATTCCTGCTGTACACAATTTCCCTGTCTATTAGGTAGGGACCGTAGGAGACAATAACACATAAATGAGAGGAAGGATATATCGGGGAACAACAAAAATGGCTGATGTCTACCTGAATTATTTGCCTATACCAGTTACCTCTGCATATTGAGCAGTAAGACAGAGCTTTTAGTGCAAGAGCCATGCAAAAGTATAATGGGAATTATTTCATTTGCAGTGAGCAATGCAGTATCATAAACACAAGACTTGCCATTAATATCAGCTGACCAAATGTTCTTTCTCTCTTGCTAGTCAAATACGCATCTATGTATTAGCCACAGAAATGCTGCAAGACAGTGTCTGCACAATGACATATGATATTTCCACAAACTGTCATCTTGTTCTCTTAAAGTACAATGATATTTGCATACCACTTCTTTTGCATTTACCTTCCATAACAGATTCAATTTTAAAGCACATGAAACTTAAAGAAAGAATTCTAGTATGGCAAAAATAGACCCCAATTGTGTCAGAGGGACAAAAATGAAAGGTATTTTGTTGATTATAATGAAAGTAATATGAAAGAATCCAAAGTTATAGTTCAAAGTCCTTTTGCCAAACTTAGTCTTACTTAGTCCTGCCTGGGGATTATTAAAATTGAAACCTTTTGTGGTAGTTTAAGGTTACCGTGTTTGAGATGATTAACACACTGGAGAACCTGCCCTGTGAGAAAATACTGAAAGACTGAGGTCTTTCATCCCTGGAGGAAGGAAGGCTCAGCGGAGACTTCATCACAGTATTCCTGTACTTAATGGGTACTTAAACGGTGGCTACAAAGAAGATGGAGATTGTCTATTAACGAAGAGCCACATGGAGAATACAAGGGGCAACAGGTACAAGTTGCACTGGGAGAGGTTTCATCTTGATGTAAGAAAGACATTTTTTACAGTGAGAGCAAGCATTCACTGGAATGACTTACCCAGGGACATGGTAGAGTCCCCATCACTGGAGGTTTTCGAGAAGTGACTGTACAGGGTGCTAGGTAATCTCATCTAGGCTTCCTTTCCCATGAAAGGTTCGACCAGATGATCTTTCAAGGTTCCTTCCAACCTGAGCTATTCTATGATTCTATGAGATAAGATTTATCTATGTTCCAAGCTGTACTGCATGCTAACTTGGATAACATCTAACCAAAGAGGCAAGACTCCATTCTGCTAAACACAGGCTTGATCACTTTACACACACACAGTTGGGCAGATTTTATGGGTAGTACAAGATACACTAAGTCTGTTTAAGGTTTTTGCATCATAAAAACATCAGAACACAAAAGAGTAAGAAGGCAGCAAGAATATATGATACTGCCCCTCTGATATTGTCCTAACCTCTGCTATTTTCATCTTTAGGAATCTGATGATCCTAATTTTGTTTTTTCCATTTAGAAAGCCTTTCTAAATGACTGCCCTTTCTCCTCCTGAAAGCCATATACACTTTTTGCATCTACAACAGCTTTGGCAAGGAATACCAGAGGTCTGTGATCTGCTACTCAAAGGACAAAACTCCCTTCGTTTATCGTGAAGCTGCCTGCTCTCAGCTTCCTTGTTTATCACCAATGGAAGCCTCAAATGCCAAAGCTGTTGAGAAATCCCATGTTTTCACTCCTACATATGAAATTAATTTAGTACAAAGCAATCCATTTATGTCTTCTGCGTCTCTCTTCGTCCTGCTAATCCTCTTTCAATTTCATACCTCGTTTGTTCTGGTTTTGTTTTTTTTTTTAATCACTCTTCTAGGACTGAATGTTTTTTAACTCTCACTAAAACAATTGCAGGCATACACTTGTAGTAGATACATACCTGTACTTCACTCATTCAAAAAAAATGAACAACCTTAGTAATAATCAGTCATGTGTTCATACTGCTTTGGAAAAATGATAACTTTTCCCACCTACTACCTATGAGTGATACAAAATATTATATGAATCTCCCCAAATCTTAATTTTTTATATCAACCTGGGTGAGGTTCAGCAGAAAACAGACATCTCTCTGCACTCTTTCCAGAGCCTTAAAAGTAATTTAAACAAAAGAATTGTCTTAAATGCAATATCATTAATAACAGACAACAAAATGGATTTTTAGTGATGAGATCTGGAGATGGAAATTTGGAACAGTTGCACAGGTAACTTTCTGTATATTTTGTTTTGTTTTATTTTCAACAAAACCATACATATGTTGACTAATGTATGTGATCATCAAATTGCTGTTTTTGTGAGACTAACTATTTTTTCCATGTGCTTCAGTTGCATCAGCTGAAATTCACATTCTAATCTATCACACCTGAGACTGGCTCTGACTCCTAACTCTCACGCATGTTTACTTAAATACATACTCAGTGTATACACTTCCTTTTAAAATTTACCCAGGTAAAGCATAGAAAAACTCCCATTCTTCACTAGCAACAGTTAGTATCTCATCTTTCTGTCACTCATGCAAAATAAAAAGAGGACTTTGAAATTCTCTGCTACTGCTGCAGCATTTGCGTTCTTGTCCTTAAATTTTCTAATACTGATGTTTGTATAGCTGGGCTTACGATGAATAGCTGACATGAACATATAAAAATATGGATACAAAAACTTTAAACCTTAGCATGTGACAGCCTTGCATGCTTTGAAGGTTTTACTGAAAATACCTTGGTCTACTTTAAATTGGTTTATGGCTCTGCCAACACAGTTGAAGTGTTGTGCCCAGGCAAGCTAAGCGCTGATAAAGGCACATGATGCATAGATATGAGCCTCAGTATGTGGGCTCATTTTCCTTAAAAAGGTGGTAAGTTACCTTTACAGAACTGTTATGATAGCAGAACAGAATGTTACAGCAGTCATGCTTTTTATCTGCTGATTAGTTTCATAGCATATTTTCCCATTTCTTAGTCATTTAAGATTTACGTGTAAGTCATGAGCAGTCAAACAACATTAAGTATTTTATGACCATGTATAAATATATATAATTAACATATGATGTTACTTTGATTTATCAGATTATGATTAAATATTAAACTTCTATAGTTTCATCCTCCATACAGCATAAATTGTACATCATTTTCTACATATGTTACACTATAATTTTAGATTAAAAAATATTATGAAGTAATTTTTCTGTTGAAAAATTGTCAGGAGAACTGATCAAGGTATCTCAAGACATTACAGAATAACTTGATTTCTTTTTTTAAAAAAACAGTTATTTCAATAAACCCTGTTCCCCAGATAGAAAGACAAGTTAAATATGATCTATTTGTTCTTAATCTTGAACTACCTACCATTTGTATTCAATACCTATAAATTCAAAAAAAGCTGTGAATAGCTCTTCCCAACACTTAGAAGCTTGGTGGAATCTTCAGAGGAGGTGGAACTTTTTCATATACAATCTAGACACATCTTCCCCGGACTTACAGTTTGGAATATACATACCTTCCTTGAGGATGCTTAACTTAGGAAAGGTAAGCTGGAAGGTATGATTTCTGATCCCCCTTTTGACTTAACAGCTAGATATAGTCCAGCAGAGATAAGTGTGGATTTACTCTGTAAAGTTAAATTGTTTTGGATTCAACAAAGAGCTAGGCTCAGCTTCAAGCTGGTTTAAATTTTGTCCACACTTCATGGAAAGGAAGAGGATAGCATGGAGTTTGACAGGGTACATGCACCATATTTTGTTGTCTGTGAGAAAGAGTAAAGTGGTTCGTGGGGAGAATGAAGAATGGAGGACAGTCTGCTAATCTGCATTTACATGCCCCAAATTCCCATGCCAAAATTACATATGCTCTAGACGCTTTGAATGACCGTATTTTCTTCTAATTGCCTGATGATGGCAGAAAATATTACATACTGAGTATCATACTCTGTATGAGCCGTGCGTCTTTTGGTAAGGGTCTCCTATGTGACTTCACAGGACACTGGCACACTACAGTACAAGAATATTTACAGTTTTTCAAGTATGAGAAAATACAGTGTTATGGATTATTTCAGTATTAACATTGGCTGTGAAGAAAATTAGGAAAATGACTAAATCCTGATTCATAAAGCATCAGAATTCAGATTCACGTTCTGTAGACTACGGAAACAAATCAATATTAGATAATATTTCCAGTTATTTCTGCAAGTGCTCTCATTAATAGTTAAAAAACTAAGAAAGGAAGAAATCTGTTTCTAATGAAAGCTTATTACCATTAAATGAATAATATATGATCCAATAGAATTTTTTTACTCGTATGTTTGCTTATAGTTAGATGTCTGTTATCAAGGTAGAAAAATGAAATAGAACACACAGCAGCCAAAGGTCTCCTGAGAAACACAGAGTCCATGGTTATTAACAGCTCTGGCTGCCTGGGTGCTTTGAGTTTTAGAAACTGACTCTGTGGAAGAAAAGGGAGGTAGTGCACCATGGGACACTGGAAAGATGAGAGTACTAGATATTTAAGGAACAGGAAATCATTTGGAGACAAGTATGTTTGGCTTTCTCCAACAGGCCAACTATACTCTTGCTTTTTTTCAGAACAGGAGTAATGTTTGCATTTTACAGGTCTGTGGCATTTTACAGATTATGCAATAGGTATGTTAAGTTATTGCTACAATAATATGTCTAACAGTTGGAATAATTTCATCTGGGAGGTTTGGGGAGTAAAAACAACACTTCCAGGAGTACAACATTACTAAATTCTTGAGGGTCTTTTTTAAGAATTCTGTCTCGGAGAGGAAAATCAACCTGAATTATTCTTCCCAATGGAACAGGAGATGAAGAAGAACAGAATGCTTGATGACAATCCCAGACAAGTCACTGAAAAGCCTCTAGATTCCTTATTTCTCAAAAAGAAATACCAAACTTGGCCTTCAACCGATGACTGGATTCACTAACGTTTCCATTCTCCCCAGAGTTCCACATGCCTAGGCATCAAACAACTGGCTGCTCCTACTTTACTGTGCCCAGCTCTGGAGCCCCCAGCACAAGAAGGATGTGGAACTGATGGAGCGGGTCCAGAGGAGGGCCACAAAAATGATCCGAGGACTGGAGCACCTCTCCTATGAGGACAGACTGAGAGTCCAGAGTTGGGCTTGTTCAGCCTGGAAAAAAGAAGTCTTTGGGAAGGCCTTATAGCAGCCTTTCAGTACTTAAAAGGGGCCTACAGGAAAGAAGGGAAAAATCTTCTTAGCAAGACCTGTTGTGACAGGACAAGGAGTAACAGTTTTAAACTAAGGGAAGGGTAGATGTAGACTGGATATAAGGAAGAAACTTTTTACAGTGAGGGTGCTGAAACACAGGAACAGATTGCCCAGAGAGGTAGTGGAGACCCCATCCCTGGAAATGTTCAAGGTCAGGTTGGATGGGGCTCTGAGCAACCTGATCTAGTTGAAGATGTCCCTGCTCACTGCAGAGGGGGTGGGCTAGATGACCTCTAAAGGTCCCTTCCAACCCAAAACATTCTATGATTCTATGATAAAAAAAAAAAATAAATCTCAGCATATGCTTTTTGTTCTGTTTTCTACCCCCATCTATTTTCATCCTGTATGCTTCTCCCTGAACAAAACACTTCTTCAAATGTTGAGATTGCTTTGCTAACTCACAGTAGTGTTTTTATATGGGAAAAGACTGGGATATCCTACTTCTAAAACACTGTATGCTATCTGGAGTCAAACTTCTGACAGTTTTGGAAATGATCAGCAAGTAACTAGCCTATATTTTCCACTTGTCAGATACAGTCTTAGGAAAACTTAATTATGAGATTTAATTGTGCAATACCAATTATTTCTGTATTAATTTGCTGAAACAAACCTGGAGTCTTAGTGCTTCCATGTGCAATAGCTAATAGGTATGTTACCCTGAATTTACCTGGTGGGTGGCAGCTCCTTAAAAAGAGATAGACTCATAATTATGTCAATGTCACTCTTTCATCTCTCAGGAGCCTTCTGAAAAGAAATGTCTAATTAAGATGACAAACAAGGAAAGGCCATAATGGAAAGATGCCCTTATGCAGAGGTAATTGTTGATAAGGATGCTGTAAGTGATTGAGTTCATATGAAAAGATAATTCTCATTAGCAAGTAAAGAAAAGGTCTCATTATTTCCATTCCAATAGAGCCCTGAAAAAACAGGTAAATAAACACTAGAAAAGGCACCAGAAACCCCAGACTTTCCACAGATTTATAGATATCCTATTACTACTTTATTTTGTAGTAATTAAAAACATAATCAATGAGTCTTAAAGATTGTATTGAAGGACCTTTATGTCAGTACAGTTCTGGTTTTAGTTACTGGTGGTTTGGGTTTTTGCTGCTGCACTGAAGTCCGTCCCACTAATGGACACGGGCACTCGGAACTTGCTAGCTGAGGGGATTCCAATTTTACACTTAATTCTCCAACCTCAAAATGACTGCCATTATGTCACTTATGATAGTGGGTTTGTGCAATAAGCAGTTGTCTAAAAGTCACTTTCTAATCCTTAGTCAGACTGAAGTTTGTGTTTTTAACTGTTTGACCTTAAGCCCACAGGAAAAAGTTCACAGTACTCAGTAATCTATTGCAAACAATTTGGGTGCTCAACAGACTGTTCTGTGTGCTGTAGATCTCCCTGTGGAGCAACGTTGAAGAACATGGCTGTAATTCATTGCAAGTTTTGATGACAATTGACTCGTTAAGAAGGAAATCAATTCCTCTAAAGTATCTAAATTCAAAAGTGGGAAACAAAAGTGACTGGAGATAGTGTTTTGGTATTCATGGAACACTTTTAATAATAGGATCTGAAGAATGAAACTAAAACGTTGTGCAGTAGACAAAGCATGCTTATACTTAATGCCCATGATTCCTATACTGCTAGCATCTGTCTCTTTACTACACATTCTGCGTACCTTTTCAGTAAACAGCCTTACTACACTTTGTACTCTGTAGTACTATTTCAACTTATTTACAGTGCTATGAATGTCTCTCTCCTTTAAAAATCCTCATCAACCCTTAGCCGTAAATAGTTCTCATTCTGTTTTTTACCAACAGCATGAAATGCAACACTTCAGGAATATTTGCAATGTTTAAATTAAGCCATTCAGCAATCCCCCTCCCTGTACTTCATATTCCATGTAAATGTATGATGTAGTGAAGTGAAATATCATTACAACACCCTTCATTTAGTTGTAAGCTATTATTTAAAATTATTGTAAAATGAAGAAGAGGAGAAAGAAATTTCTAGCAAGAAATAACAGTATCTTTTTTCAATAAATATTTTCTATATAATATCTCAATTTCTAAAATGTTCTACTTCCATGTTTTGAAAACTTTGATTCTACTATCTTTATGTTTCTATATGGAAACACTTAATTTTATGTATATTCATAATAAAGAATCAAAGCTCTTTAAGGTAAAATACATAAAAAAAACTAAGAAAAACCCCACGTTTTGTTGTAACCTTAATTTTGATAGAAACTTGTTTCTAGGGGAAAAATAACATTGGGGTTTCCAAGTTAGCTTTGGAGCCTTTTTGCTAAGACTTCCTAAAGAAAAATTCATTGTGTTCCTCACCATCTTAAAATTCACATGCTTATCAGTGTTTTCTCCAGTTCAATTAATTAGCCTCCTATTAATTAACCTCCTTCAATTAATTAACCTATGCTGGTTCTGCCAGAAGTCATATGGGCTGTAGAGGGGTGAACAGAGGTTGTTCATTCACATTGTCCTGGGTTTGGCCAGGACAGGGTTAATTTTCACCGGACTCCAGGAAGGGGCACAGCCAGGCGGGCTGACCCCACCTGGCCAAACAGAGCCGGATATTCCATACCATGTGCTGTCATGCTGGGTTCCAGTGGGGGGGAGCTGGGCAGCGGGAACTCACTCATGGCTCGGGAGGGCACAGCGGCGGTGCGGTCCGGGAGAACAGCTCTCTGGGTCGTGCGGTTTGTATTGTGCTTTTCTCCTCATCTGTATCGTTGTTGTTGCTGTTCCTTCTGTTTGCTGTTCTGTTAAACTGCCCTTATCCCGACCCACCAGTTTCTGCCTGTTTCTTTCCATTCTCCTCCGCACCCCGGCGGGGGGAGGGGCGGCTGCGTGGCGCTTTTGTTGCCAGCTGCAGCCAAAACAAGAACACACATCTAGCTGTGATCCTAAGGCCTAGCCATCTTTACAAAGAAATGGAAAGATCCAGTTCTCTGGTTTTTAAACCTACTAGTAGATGTACAGTTTTGGTCCCCATGTGACTGACTGCTAAATGCTTATGGATAACTATCAGAAAACACAGAATAGATGGGGTGAGGGGATGGGATGACACACAGTAATGCAAAAAGAGATTTGTTTTGGGTAGGCAGAAAGAATTAGAGATTTTATCCAAAGCTATTAGTCTTTAAAAGCTTCAAATACCTCCACAGCCACCCAGCAGACACCTGACAGACAACACTTTACCCTTAGGCAGCCCTTTCCTAGGGGCTACAGAAAAGCATTTGGAAAGAATTCCAAGAAAGTGAGTGTCTGGAAAGAGAATTAATGTTAGACATCCATCCCATGCAATAAGTTTGGAATTCTAGACTTACCACTTTTTATTTCTTCCAATCAAATTAAGTTGATTGCTCTCACGGCAGAATGAATGACACTCACCTGTAATACAAATGCAATCTGTATTTATATTATTTAACTTCATTCCACTTTTCTTACTCAGTTCCTCTAGTTTTTTATTTGACATTTTCATTCTCTTCTGTCAAGGCAAGGTCTTCCAGCTTTGTGTCATTTGTAAATTTCATTTACACCATCCTTCTCTTGTGTGCCAAGGTATGTAATTAAATGACTTAAGATTTATCCTAGTAACACTCTTGCAGCGTGATACTCTCCCCTTTCAACACAACCAGTTGCTATGTCTGATTCATCCAGTTCCTTACAACTTTATAATTAATATGCCAACCAGTGTTTTCTCCACTTCAGTTAATTTCTCCCTTGTGACTATTAAATGTTTCTAGGTTACTACGGCAGAACACTGAAGAACCATGCATGGAAGTGCACAGCTTTAGCAGCATCTGCTTGTCCCTAGTCATACACAACTGAATAATTTGCATCAGCTCTGCCTTCTGTCATGAGAAATGGACTTGTAAAACACAGTTACAAGTCCACAGCTATATAATATTACTTGGGCAACTCTAATGCACACAATTAAGTTTAATTTCTATGATTTGTTTGCTTGTTTGTTTTTGAAATGGCATCAGAACTAACTGCCATGGGAGTAATGGATTTCTGTATGCTGAAATTATTCTTCTGGAACAAAATAAACCAAGAAAACCCTTAGAGGATCACTCCATACTTTGTGACAGAACTTCTATGTCAAAGAGACATAAAAGGCTTATCCAGTAGAAAGCATCCATGCCAGTCTGTATCTCCAAGAAGCCATCTCCAGCAACTGCTGCCAAAAGAGCACAATAGTATTTCACTGGGACAAATCCACTGAAGTGATTCTCTTTGTCAACCATCTTATGTTTCCATTTACATATCTGCAAATATTTAAACGCTAAAATTTTCCTGAAGACTCGCTTGTGCATTCACTTTGCAATATTGTAAGCAGCAAGGATCACTCCTCAAGCAGCCCTGCTTACAGACATAGGCCATATTTCCGTCAACCCTTACAACTTGCCTTACTAGTGTATCCAAAACAAACCTGATCATCTTTCTCTATAGTACAGAGCTGTGAGCAGTTGTTTGTCTTAGGGGATGGCCACTGTGAGCATAAGCCTAAGGAGGCCACAAGAGTAGAAGTATGTAGCACTTATGTTCAGCAATTGCTGTGTCTTACGCTTACAAAATGTGTGCAACTCAAGGGGTACAGGTCCAAGGCAGTGAGCAGCATCCAAGCTGTGGCTGCCGTACTGCTGTTACACCAGTCCTTACAGACCTCTCTTACTTCTGGCTGGTACTGGTGTGCTTAATATATGGCATCAAGTACTTTTTTAGAGTTAGTTTCAAGCTGAACAGGCTCATTGTGTGGCCAGTGTTGATGAAAAAATTAGGTGAAACAGGAGTGGAGGGAGAAAAACAGGGAGAAATTGCATTGTACTGTGGCCAACAAGGTAGCTTGCATTCTGCATCTTATTCTCTGAAAGTTTTTATCTTGGGGTTTTGGAGCTGCTATAAAACAGCTGAAGTTTAAAAGTTCCTAACCTTCAATCAATAAGACTACAACCTATGTTTATACCTGCTCATGGCTTGCCTTTATAAATTTGCTTGTAGATTAGGATGAATTGCTTGGGACAACTGCTAGCACAATGAAGTAGCATAGCTGAATTCACAGCTATGTTTTACTACCAACAGTGTAATTCCATTTACTTCACATACATTTGCAATACAGTCAACTCAAACATGTAGGATATTTTCCTGAAATTTCACTACAAAGTACATTTGCAATATAGTCAATGCAAATATGTAGGATATTTTCCTGAAATTTCACTACAAATATGCAACTTCTTTAATTATAAATTCTTAAGACCTTCTGAAGTTGTGAAAATCAGTGAATCTGTATCTGAATAAAATACAACAGCAATAAATCTCATGCAAGTCAGAAATATTGCAACAAAGCACTTCTTTCTTGAAAAGATGGCTTTTCTCAAACTGAGACCTGAGGCCTCTTAGAGATGCTAAATGTAAATATAGCATAATGATTACCTGAGACACAGGAGATTTTTATTTATTTTCCTTTTTCAGAGCTTTATAGAAATAACAGTTTTATAGAAACCTAGTTCAGAATCACCAAGAGGCTAATGTTATAATGTGATGCCACAGAATTATAACAGGAAGACTTATCCTGAACCTCCTTAAGATAAATATATTTGGGATGGAAGAGAACACCTTCTACCTTAGTTCAGTTATGGTTTTCATCCCAGATGTGCCAACAGCCTAAAGAGGTGACAATTTTATAGTCAGTGCATTAACTATTTTCATTTTTACTTTGGATATAGGTGTTAGTAGGCTTACACAGTGTTCAACTTACAATCCTACTGACTTGACATTTAGCTATAAACCCAAAACTGGACTCATGATCATCTTTTTGCATTATTACTGTAATGTTAAACTTTGGTTATATCACCATAAATTTAGCCAAACATTTAATACATTATTTTGGATGTATCAGGAACTGTTTACTTTAGCTCTGTTCTTTCATTAAAAATTCTAAGCCAAATGACCTAGGTCTTGACTTCTTTTCATCAACTTTTAAAAAGAGTGCCTGAAAGCCAACAGTAGTCATCCTTAGCTCATTCATCATATTTCATCACGGTCAAAAATTGGACAACCAATACAGATAATCAGCCAGTTTTGTCCTGGTGAAGTTGCAAGAATCAAGGGACTTCATGTATTTAAGGTACTAATCTATAAAACATCAAATAGTATTTTGTTCTTATCTACAGCATTTTACTGAACAACTTCCTGCTGCTCAGTGATAGTGTCAGCTTATTCATTCTTATTTCAATAAAATAAGAACTTTTAGTTAACCTCTAAATTAAGGAAACTCTGTGCAATATATTTTAAGCTACATAGAAAAGTTGAAGACATGGGGTGGCAAAAAAGAATGCTGTGGCCTCCCTGGACAGAGCCAGATGATCGATGGCAGTGCCAGTAGAAATATTTACCTTTTACATAGAAGACTTTGGACTAGAAGTGTAAGCTGTACAAACTTGTTGAGCCTAGTGATTAGGGATTAATTACTATTATAGGGAATAAGACTCTCTTCTTCGTCCTCCTTGCATATTTTTGTCACATATTATCCAATGTCTAATGTGAAAATTGTAAAGAGTGGAACACGAATTTAGCCTCTCTCAGTTTTGACTGATCCCACCAGTAGACTTTAGAGCCATACTTCTGTTGCTCTCTGTTCATAAACCTTTGCACTACTTTATCAGTGTACACCCCTCTCTGATCTCCCACTCTGCTAGCATAGCCTGGTGATTAGGATGCTCTCCTTTCTCCTTAAACTAGTGATTATGAAGAAATTTAGGCAAAAGATAGATGGACAGATCAGTTCAGGTGCTCCTGCATATGCATGCATGTCCAAGCCACCTAGAGAAGCAGCAAGAGACTTGGTTAAACACTGATCTCCAGATTACTCTACCGGAACTATACAATATTTGCAGTCTGTGTCTTACTCAAACCACCACCTAAAGTATAAGATCAAGACTAAACAAGGAAGTGAGACTCCTCCTCAGTTCTTCTTAACCTACACAGGAGTTTCTTGACAAAAAATCAGAAGAGCAGTAGATACTTCAGTCCCTTCACAAAGTGCAACCAGGACTTTCAACTTCAGTAGTGTATTTTCAAGAAGGAAGAAGAAAAGATATTGTCTTAAAATACTTTAAAACAGTGACCTGGAAACCTGGAGAAAATGGCACAGATGAACTGAATTTCTTTTTTTCTTATTTTTGGTTGCAAAATTTTTATCGACTTGGGACATTATCATCTACTGGATGAGCTGTTCAGAGCACCCAGCAGGATATCCCCAGTGTAACTATTGTAAAGACTTGACACAGAGAGTAACTGACGTTGAACTGAAATATGTTGAAAATTCATTGGATTAATTCATTTAATTTTTAAAATTTTTTTTCAGGATGATGAGTATTTAGATTTTTTTTCTAACTTTCTCACTAGTTAATTTTTTTAAACTCATCTGTTTTTTTAACTGGATATCTATTCCTAACAATTAATCACTCTGAAGAATCCACTGAAACAAAACAAAAAGAACTCCACAATCCAATTTCTTTCTCCTTTAAGAAAAACCATTTAATAACCATACTTTAGCGTTACTAGATGTTTTGTTTTTATACCATAGACCTTCAGATTTCATAAAGCTCGCTCCAGAATACAAAAGTACCAATTCAGCAGATATCTTCCTTTCCTACTCTGAAGTCTGAACTCTTTCCTTTTTTAAATTACAGCAACAAGGACCCGAAAAAGATGGTCTGATGGCGGGTGAGGAGAGTGGAAATCAATTCCTGTTATTCCCACAAGTGCATCTTTTGTGAACTTTATGGGAAAAGTAAAATCGTACAGTCATGTGGTTAGGCTTTAAAAAAAAAAAAAAAAAAGTTGTTCAAGCTCCAGTGCATCTAATTAAAGTTCATTACAGGTAAAACCATAGATGAACACAAGAACTGACACGTGGTGATGCACCAATGACCAGATCAGTATTTACATGAAAATGTGCAAAAGAATGAGCACATTTTTCAGTACCTCTAGTTGGATGCTTAAAGCAAAACTAAAGTCAATGCACCTTACAATTAATCACCACAAGCATGTATCAAATGCACTAGTGTCTTTCCTGTAGGACAGTGCTGCTGTTCAAGAAGACTGGAAGCATGAAATGGGTTCTCAGAGAAGTGACCCTGAAAGTTTGGATGTTAGTACACACATGTTTTCCTGAAAGGGATTTTGAAGGCCTCTGAAAATTACTTCTACCTTTGCAGTGTCTACATACACACATCTCAAGGCAGACTGACTCCACAAAGTACCTTCTAGCCTGCCCTCAGCAACTCTTAAATTTTCTGGGAGAAAAAGTTGCACTGAACTCTACTGAACTATTTCAGACACAGTCCGGCAGATTAGGTTCCCTCCCACATGCTGTATTTTGTTGTCAAAGTTTATTTCGCAAGTTCATTTTCTAGGTAGGTTGCTTTAAGAGAAGTTTCAGAAATTCTGTTCATAGGGGAATTTGAGGACAGATTAATAGGCATGCTTCTTACTCTGTTTTTCTAGACAAAAAGAGAATATCTAATTCACACAGTGCTAAGTATCAAAAAGTGAAATTCTGCTTTTGTTATACAATTTTAAGAGCAAGATCTTTAATTTTCCAAGCTCTCTTGGACATTCATTAGACTTTCATATTCACTTCTTAAGTGAATGTAGAATCTTTGGCTTAAAAACCCATGTAATAGACCAAAGGAAAAAAAGAGTAGCAAGGAATAAACTTTTAAAGTTTCATTGTAGGTATTATGCAATCACAGACTTTACACACATTAGACATGCACATGATAGCTTTAATGCATATGGTGAAAATGGCAAAAAAGGTAGCTGTGATATGGAAAACATTGCAGACCAAAACTCATTTTCAGAGTTGGAATTTAGGGTTATACTACTTTCTTTGCTTTCATATAGTCAAGAATTATCTTTGTTGACTTTGATACAGTCACCAGTTTTCCATGCTAGCAGTAAAAATTGCTTGAGACAGGGATAGCTTCAAGAAGTAACATTAGCAAAACAGAACCTTATGAAGTATTTTAGACCTGAAAAGCCAGACACAGATGCCTACCTGCATGTGGCTACCATTTAATTCTAAAATTAACTCTGCTTTTCTGTATACTTTATAGAGAGTTGGTAATTTGGCTTCATTACACTTTCGGGCAAAGACTGAAAAATTGAATGCAGCAACACTTTTCATTGAAATAATTAGGATCTGGTTTTGGATCTGTGTGATGGTATTTCAACAACCAGCAAACCCACAATTTTCTCTGTGTCCTGCCTCTACAGAATAAGAACTTTCAAATGCCCAGTACTTGGTATTAGCGGTACAACCACAATCAAGTCAAAGAAAATACCTAGAGGATACTTTGTCACAATTGTGTGAAAGACCACTGCAGGCCAAAGACTGTTGCCACAGATACATTCTCTGTTCCTAAGTCAAACACTGTGGGCTCAGACAGAAAAAAAGACCCACTGAAGTGATGACTTCTATACAGCACATAGCTGAGGACTTGGAGAAATTGAGTAGCACTGTTAAGCACAGAAGCAACAACACAGAGGTTAAGCTGCAGCTATAGTTGCTAGCTTCAGTGTTCTTCAAGGTGAGCACATTTTCCCATGGTCAAACATACCAAGAGGTGCTCCCTGGGAAAATAAATGAGGTAACACCTTGGTCTGAATTACAAGCATGGCTAGTAACAATCCTGCAAAGGTCTCTTTCAGAGTTGTAATTAGCTCTGAACTCAACCAGAACCTTGTGGCATCTCTCAGACAATGCTAAGAGATGCAGTCTCTAAACAGACTTCAGGCAAATGAAAAATAAGCACAGTGTTATATGATTGGGTTCACAAATGAATTCCAAATTTCAGAAGCTTCCAGCATAGTAATTGAATTCACAGCTATTTTGAAGATTCTGATATTTAACATTGTATTTTTACATAAGGAAAACATCTAATGCATTTAAGGTTTGGGGGTTTTTTAAACCATAAAATGAGATATATTTTACCTTTGTTGACTACCTTTGAAGAAAATAAGCTAAACTATATCACTTTCAAGAACATGACTTTTACCACACAGATTAAAACAGTACGAATGTTACCTTGTTCTCTTTATAGCCTGCTTTATAGCAGCCCAAATGATTTCATTTCTACACACCCCTGAACTATACCTGCATGTCATTAGGTGTAGTTTAGCTTTGAAGTCTCTAGAGGTCTCTGCATATCGCATTTTAGCTCAGTGACATCTCCACAAGAATTGCATTTTGAAGGTGAGACTGAAGAACTGCATTAGAAAGGTCTGCTGGCACCAGGTCCGACTCTGACAGTGCTGTCATGAGAATCTAGTTCTAGTAATTTATAGAAGGCAAAGAGAGGGAGAGAGATTTATGCTGTAGCATTAGCTAAGACCAGCATTGCACAAGTAGAAACATTTTGCATTTTGTCCTTAGAATTCAGATAGTTATAGTTCTTGACATTCAGCTAGAAATGGTTGAATTTGTTAATGTACAAGGATGACTACGAACCCCAGCTGTCAGAAATATTACTTTTTACACTCTGACATTGACCACACCTGGCTTGGTTCCTTTTTTGTTTCCTTTCATGGTTGACAATTTTTTCCTCCAAAAAAATTATTTCTGATTTAAATGCTTATAATTTAGTCAACTGTAGAAGAATTTGTTTACTATATTTTGAACATAGTTGCATTTTCTGCATAGACCACATCTGCCTTCCACCTGTACACTTGCTCTCTTCTCTTGTCTAGGAGCCTGCTTTCGGCTGTTGTGTGTGTCTTTCCTGATTGACTCTGTAATATTATATATATAGAATATATTAAACATATAAAAAATTTCTTATATATGTAAGAAACAGATTCTGAAAATAATAACAAGAAAACATTCAAGACAATAACTTACTTTACCTGAATGGATCTTCGAGCCTCCTTAATACCTCACACCAACTTTACATTCAGGATGAAGTCTTTACCTATGGACAGATTTAAATAAATAAATAAAGAAGTAAATAAATAAGATACCTGCAACTACTCAAAGGCATTTCTGATACTCAAGACCTTTTCCAGGCATCATGGGCTTTAGTAACCACTCCACATTATGAACACAGCTAACTTGGCAGAATAGGTAGCTGCTAAGGCAGCCAAATTCAAAGAATAGCAGAGAACAGCAAAACCAGCTTTGTTGCAGACACTGCATCTGCAAAGATAAGCACAAAAGGTGGCATTTGATTTTATTATTTTTCTTGTAGGCTACCACAACCATTACAAAGATACAGAAAAATTAGGTGAGCCAACTTTTATATCGTAGCTTAAACTATTTAAATATAGTCTTATAAATAATGTATTTATATTAAAGTAATAGTATTCTTTGAGATGTCTTGTCAACTCTATATTGTTGCTTGGACCCTAGTTCTTCTCCCTACTAAACTACGTGCAGAAGATCGACTTCTCTCAGTCAACTATGTGTGCCTGTTCTATTAGATTCCCCTTTGGTGCTAGGAGGCAAGAGAAGGGTATAGTAATGAATTGCAGGGGAGACAAAGACACATGTTTTGGTAGCTGTAATTTTCTGACACATAGCAATTCTTTACTCTGAGAATAGTAATGTTCTTCTAATCTTGTGAATAATAGGTAGTAAAATAATATGGAAATAGGTGCTAGCCAGTAGATTTTACAGAAGAAATCAAGAGTTGCCCTGTTTCTATCCTGAGCACTACATTTCCTCCATAATGATGCATAAAACTCTGCTAATCATGGACCTTCAAAATGTTGTCATTTTCCCACATATGAAGTTTTCTTGAAGATGTAGGCTATGATGTCTTTTAAGCCCCTTTCTAATCTGCCTAAGACAGTTATTCCTCAGGAACTCTGCACAAACATTAAACCATGAAGTTTGCATCTCAAAACTCTGTTGGCTTTTTTTTTTTTAAGCAAAACTAAACTGTCTGAGCCACAAAAAGACTGTTTAAGTTTCAGAAGCATTACTTCTGCTTGTGTTAAATGTACATTGTATAGCACTCCATGGGGTTTTGTTGTTTAAAATGTTGAAGTAACCTGTACACAACACTAAAAGCACTTTTTTTCCTCCCATGACATTTAGCTTTCCATTGACATGCCTTTAGAACATACAGAATATTTAATATTTGAAGCTTTTTACTTTTCAACATCTAATTTCACTAGAAAGCTCTCTACTAAACTGTGTTATCTTCCAAAACAGTAAGTAAATTTTGATAGACCTGTCTTTCAATTTCTTTAATTCTCTGATCATGCTTTCCCAAGGAAGTTGGGAGAAGGGCAGAAACAACTCTCGCTGTATCTCAACTTAGCGTTCTATAGTGTGAGGAATATTACACCTATGCAGAAAATAATTTTTGTTTGTTTCTGAAAGTCCACCAGGAGGCTCCATAATTTCAGTGACATAGGAGAACAATTTTAGCAATTTTCATTAATAATCAACCTCACTTCCCTTAAGAAAAAAAGAAAAAAGATTCACACTAGTAGAGTGTGCATGAGTTTCACAGAATTATACCACTGGAAAACTCTGCTTTTGAACATAGAATCATGGAATATTTGGGGTTGGAAGGGACCTTTAAAGGTCATCTAGTCAAACCCCTCTGCAATGAGTAGGGCCATCTTCATCTAGATCAGGTTGATCAAAGTCCCGTCCAACCTAGCCTGGAATGTTTCCAGGGATGGGGCATTTACCACCTCTCTGGGTAACCTGTACCAATATTTCACTACCCTCACCATAAAAAATTTCTTCTTTATATCTAGTCTAAACCTACCCTCTTTTAGTTTAAAACCATTAACCCTTGCCCCATTGCAACAGGCGCTGCTAAAACGTCTGTCCCCATCTTTCTTGTAAGCCCCTTCTGAGTACTGAAACGCTGCTGTAAGGTCTCCCCGCAGCCTTCTCTTCTCCAGGCTGAACAACACCAACTTTCAGCCTTCCTTCATAGGAGAGGTGTTCCATCTCTCTGATCATTTTTGTGCCCCTCCTCTAGATCTGCTCCAACAGGTCCCTGTCTTTCCTGTGCTGAGGGTTCCAGAGCTGGATGCAAGACTCCAGATGAGGTCTCCAGATGAGTGGAGCAGAGGTGCAGAATCACCTCCCTCTCCCTGCCGGCCACACTTGTCTTGGTGCAGCCCAGGATACAGTTGGCCTTCTGGGCTGCGAGTGCACATTAATTGTCTTATGTCCAGATTTTCATCTACCAATACCTCCAAGTCCTTCTTGGCAGGGCTGCTCTCAGTCCATTCATTCCCCAGCCTGTATTGACACCGGGGGTTGCCCTGACCCAGGTGCAGGACCTTGCACTTGGTCTGGTTCAACCTCATGAGGTTCACATGGGCCCACATCTTGAGCTTTTCCAGGTCCCTCTGGATGGCATCCCATCCCTCCAGCGTGTTGACCGCACCGCTCTGCTTGGTGTCATCTGCAAACTTGCTGAGGGTGCACTTCATGCTGCCGTCTGTGTAATTGATGAAGATGTTAAACAGTACTGGTCCCAGTATGGTCCCCTGAGGGACACGACTTGTCACTGATGTCCATCTGGACATTGAGCCATTAACCACTACCCTCTGGATGTGACCATCCAGCCAATTCTTCATCCACCGAACAGCCCACCCATCAAATCCATATCTCTCCCATTTAGAGAGAAGGATATTGTGGAGGAGTGTGTCAAAGACCTACAGAAGTCCAGATAGATGACATCCATAGCTCTTTCCTTGTCCACTGATCTAGTCACTCCATCACAGAAGGCTACTAGGTTGCTCAGGCAGGACTTGCCCTTGATGAAGCCATGCTGGCTGTCTCGAACCACCTCCCTGTCCTCCCTGTGCCTTAGCATACCTTCTAGGAGGACCTGTTCCATGATCTTTCCAGGCACAGAGGTGAGGCTGACAGGTCGGTGATTCCCAGGGTCCTTCCTTCTACCCTTCTTCCAGTCACCAGGTACTTCACCTGACAAACATAACTTTTCAAGTGTCATGGAGAGTGGCTTGGCAACTACATCAGCCAATTCCCGCAGGACTCTGGGGTGCATCTCATCAGGTCCCATAGACTTATGTATGTTCAGTTTCCTCAGGTGGTCACAAACCTGATCTTCCCTTACACTGGGAGGGGCTGTGCCCCCCTGGTCCCCATCTTGTGATCCATCAACTCAGGAGGGGTAAGGAGCGAGGCTGCCAGCGAGGACTGAGGCAAAAAGTTGTTGAGTACCTCAGCTTTCTCCTAGTCTGTTGATACTAGGTCACCATTCTTGTTCATCGGGGTGGTACGCTTTCTTTAACCTTCTTTTTCTGGTTGACATATCTGTAGAAGCCCTTCTTGTTATTCTTTGCATCCCTTGCCAAATTCAGCTCCAGCTGCGCCTTGGCCTTCCTGACACCACCCCTACACAACCAGGCAGCATCCCTATACTCTTTCCAGGTTTCCTGTCCTTGCTTCCACTGCCTGTGCAGTTCCCTCTTGCCCTTTAGTTTGACCAGCAGGTCTCGACACAGCCATGCTGGTCTCTTCCCTTCCTTGCCTGATTTCTTACATCTGGGGACTGAGAGCTCCTGCATTCTGTGTAAAGTGTTCTTAAATATCTGCCAGCTCTGTTCTGCTCCCGTCTCCTAGGGCTGTTTCCCAGGGGGTCCTGTTGACTAACTCCTTGCAGAGCTGGGAGCTTGCTTTCCTAAAATTCACGGTCCTAACTATACTCCTTGCCTTTCCCATATCCCTCAGGACTGCAAACTCCACCAGTGCATGATCACTGCAGCCCAGACAACCCCCATTCTTGACGCCACTGATGAGCTCACTTGCACTGGTGACAAACAGGTCCAGTATCGCATCTGCTTGTGTAGGCGTGTCTATTACCTGGCTTCAGAAGTTATCCTCAATGCACTCTAGGAATCTCCTGGATTGCCTACAGCTCACTGTGCTTTTCCAGCAGATGTCAGGGTGGTTGAAGTCCCCCAACAGGACGAGAGACTGCAAGTGCAAAGCCTCCTAGAGCTGGAGGAAGAAGGCTTCATCAGTAGGCTCCCCTTGATCAGGAAGCCTGTAGTAGACACCAATGACAAGGTTCCCTTTGTTGCCTCGGTCTCTAATTCCTACTCATAACTTCTCGACCTGCTCGTGGCTATTCTTCAGGGACAACTCTTCACACTCTATCCATTTCTTGACATAGAGGACAACGCCTCCACCCCTCCTTCCCTGCCTGTCCCTTCTGAACAGCCTGTAGCCTTCGATAGCCACACTCCAGTTGTGGGATTCATCCCACCAAGTTTCAGTAATGTCAACTAGGTCACAGTTTTCTAGCAGCACAGTAGCTTCCAACTCCTCCTGTTTGTTGCCCATGCTGTGTGCTTTCGAGTAGAGGCACTTCATCTGGGCTGTTGGCTGTGACACCTTCTTAGTGGAACATCCCTTATTACCCTTGAGTTGTTTCACAGAAGTTTCCTTAGTGGCTCCTACTACCTCAGGAGCCCTCAGCTCATCTCTGCAAGACTTCAGCTGTGCTGCAGTGTCCCCAGCACACCTCTGGGCAACAGGCTGAGGGTCTATACTAGCACGCCGTCCCTGTAACCATTGTGTGTCATCCCACAGCTTGTAACAGGCAAGCCTGATATGTCCCCACTCCCTCTTTACATCTAGTTTAAAGTCCTGTTAATGAGCCCCACAGGGTCCTAAGCAAAGACTCTCTTTCCCCTTTATGTAATATGGTGATGTAATATGTAATATGTAGGAAGTAAATTCATTAACATATTTGTGCAATGGAGAAGCAAAAAAAACCCAGAAAAACCTAAGCCAATACACTAGACAGAAAATTAATCCGTTGCAGACAAGGGAGTATGGAACAAGGGGGAAGAATCACTTCAGTCAGTCTATTAATTTGGATGAACTGGCAATACAATAGCTGGCATGCTTTGGCGGATAACAGAGAAAGTTTAAAAAAGAAAAGATGAAAAATGCAATATGCATGAAAAGTCTAACTTCTGAAAGAAATATTGAAGTGTCAATGGAATCAAGTAATATTACAATGAATTACTGAGCACTCAGACAAATTTTAGCATTATAATAAAGTCCATTCTTTCGATAATCCCACAAAATACCTGTTGATAGCTATCCTTCAGAGGTCAGGAGACGAAACAGATGAGAGCAGTAGTTCCCAGGATATACAGGATAAAATTTTGGAATAGAGAGGTGAGGGCCAGAAGATAGTACTACAACCTTCAAAAAACAACATACACAAAAGTAATCAATGCTTGATAAAATGTGTCTGAGAAAGACCATCTGAGAGTCTGTGAGAAGTACTGTGGTCCACATAGTCAAATATAAGAACACAAGTGACCATAAAAAATTATATTTAAAGGAAAAAAAAGAGGACTAGTAANGGCCTTTGGGTTAAGAAGTTGATTATATGACTGTTTATATGTATTGATAACTANAAATCAGGTATACTCTTGGTTCAGTAATCTTTTGTTCCACAGACTTTCATACAAATAAAGAAATGCATGCTTAGCTACTCACCAGGAATTTATGTCACAATACTATTCAGGAGCTGGTAAATTACTTAGAATATGTTTAGTTTTGAAGAGGATTAATGCATTGTAAGTAGTGCAAGGCCCTCCTGAAGAGAAATAAAATCCTCTTTACCTAAAATGGTTCTTTATTTGTCTGACTGTGATGTTTTTCTCATTTTATCTCGTATTTTCTTGGTAGCATCAGTCACATTCAGCGTTGTAAAGTGCTATCCCCTATTGCCGGCAAAGAGGTTCTTCTTTGAAAATAACAGTTTTTTGTTGTCACATTTTACAATGGCATTAAGTTGCTTGATATTCTCAGTCTTTGACCAGAGGCTAAATTTAGAGATGAGAAAAATCCTCTATCTTGTGTAGTGTGAACTACATTGTCTCAACCAACAGTAACAAAGAACATTTGAGTTTGTTTGTACACTGTGCTTAGTGTTTAATAAAATGATTTGATAAGTTGCTTTTCAAGTTTTCTCTCACACAAGTGGCAAAACCTCTCCTATCTTAGGTGATAAAACAAAATACATTAAAAATTTATCTTTGCAGTCCTGATCTACTGTAGAACACACACAATCTCAAACTTCATCATCTAAATATTCTCAAAATTCTTCACCTCTGAAGGTGGAAAAATACATTTCATCAATGTATTTCTCGTGACACTCAAACAGATTTAGTTTACAATGGAAAAGGAATCCCCTGTTCATGACTTTCTTTTACTGTTCAAGTCATAAATCCCACAAGATTTTTTTTTCTTTTTAGTAATACATAATAAATAAACTGATGAAGTATTTCCTAGAGTTTTAAAGTTGATGGTAGTTTACGATAGCTGTTTCCAACTCTAACGGGTTTTTCTTCCAGAAAAAACATGGCCCCAGCAATAGTAACGTCCTACCATTGGAGGGAGCCAACAGCACTTGTTCAGAAATCCTCTGTCATAAGTCTCTTGTCTGAAGAAGTCAACTTTTCCAGCACCGCAGTGGTTGAATTGTATACTGAAATGCTGCAGCACTCTCCACTTTTCATAATAAAGATGAATTCTAAAAGAATAATGGCCTATTCCTTATGATACAGTTTAGCTACCTTTATTTTGAAGTATTAAAAAACATGCTTTAAGCTTACAGCAAGCTATATTTGGTGCTTATTTTGAAGCTTTTATAATGAGCAATAAGTTTACTTTATAAAGCTGTCACATATGCTTTTTATTTTTTTGAAGACATAAAAAGTATGTGTTAAATACTAATTAAATATTATTAAAAGTTTTAAAATAAAAAAACTTTCTGCCTTACCATCTTATTTAACTCTATAGTTAGAGAGAGTAGAAGTAGGAAGAAAGTAATATAGAAAAATGTTGTGTTGTATTGTATTTGGATTTTTTGAACGTTGTTTTACTTGTGCAACAGGATTGCATATGAACCAAGACTTCGCATTTTGTACGATCTTCCAGAGATAGGAAACAACATACAACAGTATTGGCTGTACCTTCAAATAAAATACTAGGTTCTGAACTGTCACAAATAAGATCAACTGAGAACCCACAATGCCTATATCCAACATTTAGAAACATTTTCTTGTTTTTTGTCCTACATTGTAATTTCACTTACATATAACCGCTACATAGGTTAAGAAGGCCAGGAAAACCAGAAAATAAGTTAACATAAGAACCCACCAAGGCTTTGCTCTAAATAAAATTAAATTGTTGAGTTAAACACTGGTCAGAACCAGAAAGGAAAAATAAATCAATCCAGTGTGTATTCCAGCTTGTAAATATTTATCCTCTCTAACTCAAAATAACTGTGTATGACTTTCACAGCCTTTTTTATTTTTAAAGTGCTTTCTGTTCACAGAAAGCTAGATTATAGGCTGGCCTGTGCTTGCATACAGAGAAATAAGGAAGACTAAAGCCTCTGTAAATTTTCTAGGAATATTGAAAAGGCACAGAAGTGTGGGAAATTGGTATGAGGTATTTACCCTCCCTTACTCCTGTCTGGAGGTAACTTTAGATGATATACCTAGGATAATAGCCATTGCTGTTTAGTAATTCCAGCACAATCTGAACTAGCTTAATTTATATCTTATTTCCCATGTCAACAAGTTATCATTACCGCGACATTAAAAAGTCTCAAATTACTCAGGCTGGGGTTACTTCAGCCAAAATCCCTCAATTCTGGAAGGAGTTCTTTTTCTCCTTGCTGATGAAGTTCTGGGTTGCCTGCATCAGCTTCCCCGAAAATCAGATCAACCCAGACATTATGCTTCTCTCATCACTTCTGTACTTTTCTTTGTCTTTGGAAAATTGGGGGCAATCTAGTTAGTAAAGGGAGTAACAGACGACTTTTCTGATTGCAATTGTTGGTGATCACAGCATTATCAAGGTACCCTATAGTAGAGAGCTTCGCTGCTATCAGGTGACAATTATTCTTTTGTAGCATTTCAGGCTTAATGGTATAAAATGGATGTGTTGTTTTCTTCTGTATTTTAAGACAACAGTATATTCTAATAAGTTAATCTGTCACTGTGCCTAACATGCCAGTAAAGTATTGTGTGTCTTCTCACAGAATACATCTATGACAAAAGACTGTTGCTGTCCTTGATGTGCTTTGAGATATGCAACGTGCAAACTACAAACACATCCAAGAGTGTTTATAATACTGTCTCTGCTTTTCATCGGGTCTCACTCTTTCAGAATGTCCTGCTTTAAGATGTAGCCTAAATAAGAAGATTTAGCAAAGGAAGTTTAGGACTGAAAATTTTCAGGTGTCATATTCTCAGCATTCAACCCATTCAACTCATTTTAAAAAAATCATAGCATCATAGGATAATTCAAGTTGGAAGGAACCTCGGGAGGTGTGTGTTCCTACCTCCTGCTTACAGCAGGGTCACCTTTGAGGTCAGACCAGGTTGCTCAGGGCTTTATCTTGTCTTTATCTTGAAAACCCCAAAGGACAGAGACTGCACAAACTCTCTGGGCAGCCTGCTACGCTGCTTGGTTATACCCAAGGTGAGAAAGCTTTTCCTTCTATCCTGCCTGAATGCCTGTTTCAGTTCTTATCTTGCATGCACTGTGTGGGTATGTATGTGTGCACCTGTACAGCTAGATACTCACTGAAAATGTGCAACGACAACACATGACAGATCTTAATAAAAATGTCAGATTGCCATAGATCATTACCATCCTAAAATCTGCACTGGTAGGAACTGAGCTGGGTTTTTTTGTTTGTTTGTTTGCTTAATCCTTCTGTAAAAATAAGGGATTCTGAAAAGTTATTGAAACCAATACTGATTCTGTAGTTTTGTAGTGAAACAGAAGTTGTCACTGGATCGTAGTCTTATGTAGCCTAATATCATTAATGTTGACCTAATACACCCTTCACTTTCTCTAAGAGGCACTTGCTTCTCTCTGCTTCAAACTTGACAAAAGTACTGAAAATTAATTTGTATTCAATGTAGTGCTATGATTTTCTTCCAAATCACATATATGTGGCCTAGTTTATCAGCTGAAGATTGAAGAAGCATTTGAAGGATTATGAAATCTCAGATTTCACAAGATGTTCCAATGAGTTTGTTTCATTTTTCATATACATGTGTTTTCAGCTTTTCAATTAAATAACATATGCACAATTCACTTAAAAAACAAAGGGTTATATATAGCCTCCATTATGCTGAAAAAAGATACTATTGTATTGGTATTGCACACTATCACTCATGTTTTCCAGGATGTTTCCTGGAGCCCACATCTCTCAGAGCTACCACACATGGGCCGCCCTTTGGCCGCAGTTCCGAGAAGCCTCTCTCACAAGTGAAGCCCTTAGGCTCTGCGTCCATCCACCTAGAAACACGGGGAAGCCTAGCTCTAGCTGTACTTTGGCTTCCAAAGGTCGTTACAGCAAAGCTGGGAAATATCCCTCAGATAAGGGTAGGGTTACAAAGGGCTGCGAGAGAAGGATTTTGGAACTTCAGTGCAGCATGCCTGGTCTGCTGCAGAGATGCTGACCCCTGAGTCCTACTGGACAGGTCTCTATAGAGTTCTTGCAGCTTGTTTGCTTCAAGGACAAATTTTTTTAGACATACAGCCAAGCACCAAAGTCCATCTCTTAGGCAGACTAGCCACAGGCTAATCCAGAGTCCTACTCTGTGTAACACAAGCCATTTTGCAGAATTTGTTACAGTTGGGGTAGTTGAAAAGGAATTTTAGATGGAATTAAACTAACTCTATGATATTTGAAATGAAATTGAAGAAGTAGCATTTCCTGAGTTAACAAAATTGTAATAATTGACTGAATTTTTTTCTCCGTTTAATATAGTAAAATAATAAAATAATTACTGTGGTGGAAACTTTAAATTGTGGTTTGTTTGGTTTTTTTTCCCCTCGGTGGTTTTATAAGTTCAAAATAATTTCAGAGTGACCAGAAGCCACAGAGTGGCTCTAAATAGGAACATGCATCTTGTTACACACTGCTCAACACTGCATAGTCAAGCAGCTAAGAGCAGAAATAGTGTTTGGATGATAAGCCACACCTTGTCAATTGAATAGTAAATATAAATGTACATATAAATGCTGTAAACAGAACAGTTTAATTAGACTACAGTACAGACGTCAGGCCTTTGTCAAAACTAAAGCACATAAAAGTTTTCAAAGAGAAAGTTGGTACCTGGAAATATAAGGTAGAAAACAACAAATAATCCATTTGTTTTGAACAATTTTCCATAGCCCTAAAATGCTAATCAAACATTTTAGAATTTTAGCATTGCCTTTTGTTAATAAGTGATAGTTATTGTCAGTAAGTTATTACTATTAACAGATAGATGCTATCTGTTAATAGTAATACTTGTAGTACTGGACATTTTCGACTCTCCAGAATTCAAAAAAAAAAAAAAAAAGCATTACTGGCACGTGGTAAGATAGAACAGCATTTACTATCACTGACTTCAACTGTGAGGAAGACACTTTTAAAGATTAAGTAGCCAGATCCTCTGGAGGCAATCATTTGTTCATCTTGCAAGAAGTGAAGAGGTTGTACGCTCTTGTCACGAATAATATAAAAGACCAAATGGTTAATTTCCACTGTTGCTGGTCAGGACTGCTTTAATGCTTGCCAGAGGCAAGTCTGTTAGCAATATGCGTGCTTCACACTGTGAACTTTCCTTCAAACCACATTCATTGTAGTTGTGCAAAACGCTGCACACAGTTTACCAGAGCTGCAATCTGCCTTTGTGATAAATTTCATCTACTGATTTCCTCTTTCTGAGGCTGAGACCAATATGGGAAAAGCCTATGCTCATTTGCTTACATTATTCTTCATTCCTTTCAGATCTCGCACATCTTAAGAGCTTCCTGTAATTCTTAACTATGATTATGATGTTGATCTGTTCACTATGTCTTTTATATGACTGCTAATCTGTAAAGATGATACAAGAATCTAATATCACCAGTCTCTAACCGGGTCTGAGTTTTAACTTGGATAGATAGTATGCAAGGTATTACTAATTTTCAATACAACCATTCAAGTTGGTGTGATAGTTGACTATGAACCATTATATTTCTATCCATTTTTAATTAAACTTCCCTTGCCAAATAGGAGGAAATTATTAACTTGCTGTAGAGTTTCCAGAAGAAGTAACTTGCAGAACAACCATATTTTTTCTAATGATCTGTATCTGCAAATGTCATAGCCTCATTGACATAACAGTATCCTGCCACAAAATGTTACAAAAACTGCATGTATACTTGATTGTCAGAAACTAATTATAACCAGGAGAAAAGAGTTTTGTTATTTTATGATGATATTTAGAGTATGGAACTGTAAACACTGCGGGTGAGCCTGCACCCCACACACCTGCTGCAGAGAGAATGCAAAGCAGAGAAACTATTAGGTTTGAGCAATTTGGTTCCAAACATTTCACTTTTTCATTGGTGTGGTTTTTTTGCCTTGGGGTTTGTTTTTTTCTGGTCTTTGAACTAATTATCAGCCTATGAACTAACATGCTCCACAGAGAGCACATAAGTTGTGTGATACAGCAAAAGCAATCTAGCTATCTTTCACTATGTTGGAATTACATGTTTAGGCTACTCAACTTCTCTCTTCTGCTGTTTTATTCATATGCCACTTGAAAAGCTCCTACAACACACTCCATAAGAATTCTCGAAAACTGTGAGACTCTTCAGGATAAAGACCATGACCTTGTTGTGGTTTCCACAGCAGGACCCACTTTCCAAATGAAGCTTGGTGCAGTACTACATACCAATCTTCTCTCTGAACACAAAAAGGTTTCCAACTGCAGCTGTAAAGAAAAAGTGTGAAACATTGCTCCCATGTGATCAGTGACTACTCTCAATGACTAATATAAATGACCCAGAATCTCCATGGAGCATCTTGACCACTTGAGCTACACCTATTGTTATTTTTAATTTTTTTGACTCTACATAATCTTTTAATCAAGATAGGGAAGGGTTTTTTTTTTTCCATTCAGGTAGATTAGCAGACAATCAATAGTAAGAATGAAAATTCAAATTTAGGCAAGTGATCTACCATGGACCAGGATCATCATCTGGCACAGGAGTTTCTGCAACAAAGTTCCATTATTCCGTACCAGAACAACGCTGCAGTAGAATACTAATAAATTGTAATGGTTATTGTTTTTCGTGTAGGATAAAACATATTTTGTGTTTAGTGAGATAACTAATAAAGCTGTGTTAGAGGAAAATCATTGCTACATATTCAGCTCATTTTCTGAAAAGTTTGCAGTCAGAATTATAATCTCTTTCCAAAAAGGATTACATTCACAGTCTAATGCCTGAACTAATTCAGACTGTGATTTTTTGTTTCACTTCAGAAAAAGTATTACCATGTTTCCTGTTGTTTTCAAGATAGGTAACAAGAAAGACTGAAAAAAAAAAAAAAAGACATAACGAAGAAAGACATAAAGGCGTAGACCAATTGTTTGAAAAACAGACAAAAAACCTACCTAATCCTGATGAGTAAGGTTGTGTATACACATTTGACCTTGCATAAATTCCCCAAGATACAACTGAGGTAAGCACTGATTTACAAATATAGCCTGATATATCTTTCAGAGGTCTTCTGAATTCTTTTGAAGCGATGCACTTTTATAAATGTGGACTACTCTGTAAAAGTTCAAGGATGACCATCATTTCAGCTGTAGAATCTTGTCTCAAAGCTATCTTGCAAAAATATTTCTGTCTGACTTCCTTCACATGTCATAGTATACTCACACATTTTCAGAAGAAGGCTTACTCTTTTCTCATTTTGTTCTAGAAAAAGACCCAAACAAATCCGAAACAGGAAGAAAAACAAATAAAACATTACTCAAAAAATATACCAACATATTAGAGATAAACATGGTTTTTCATTCACCAGCTCGTAAAGATTGCAGGGCATGGTCTTTTTAAGCTCTTTTTTTCTCTGATTGGAGAATGTTTCCAAGATTTTGGAGGTGGAGGAAAGAATGTTCAATAATTTCTTATTAGATCTAGAAAAACACACTGATTTTAAAATTTTATTTATTTGCTTAGTATTACAATAATGCAAAAGCTATTTAGACTGACAAAATTGCTTTCAGTAAATCACAAACGGAAAGATTGGCCCAAAGAGCAACCATGACTAACATTTGAGGAGGGAGATGAGCCCTTCTGAAAGAACTGTCAGATTCTCATCCATCACACAAACCCTGTTGAAAGAACTTGATATTCTAGAGACTCAGTGTGATGGCATGTAGTGCTACTGCCCATCACACGCCAGACTGAACGGAGGTCAGCCTTCTTCCCTACTCCCCTGGGGAAGGCACATCTACCAACCATTTCAGTTGTTAGATTCCAAAGCAGTCAACTCTGAGATTAAGAATCTATTTATAACAACTTTGCCCATTGCAGACAGCCCACGTAACTTCCAGCTCTCCTGAGATAGGATGGCCTTAAAAGACAGTGGAAACCATAACATGAAGGCCCATTTCATCTCACATGTAATTCTGATCCCATGGTCTTAGGTGCATGTCCAACACAATCTATATTCAGTTGGTTTCCCCCCCTCCTCCCCAAGTCTAACATTTTAGAGTTGTGTGTAGTGAAGAAAAAGCTTTGAAGTCCAACGTACCTGGTTTTCTAATAGTATGTGATACTGGATGACGTTTTTAAAATGTTAATTAAATCTTGATGTCTGCTATTTTTTAAAAGCCTATAGAACTATCAACGAAGAAAATGTTAGCAAGCCGAAGACCAATTGCAATGATCTATTCCTTGAATATTGTATAACAACACACTGTGGTTATATGAAGGCGTACAAGCTTTGGGCAAATGGTTTCTTTAATAATTTAAAGATTTTTCAAGTTACTATATCCATGTGGTACTTCTGAGTATGTAAATTAAAAAAGTAAGATAATGAAAACATGCTTAACTTATAACGTTCTTTCTCAGGCTGAATCTCTTTTGAACAAACCCATTCAAAGCAAAAGAAGAAATTTAATCAAGGGTGATTTTTTTGTCAAATTATTACTTTCGCCCAAGACTTATTTAATTTTAATTATGTAATAAAGTGCTAATAACAAGAACTGGGTTTTAATGAAAATCTTGTCAGAATAAGGGCTTTAAGCAGGATCTTTGAGTTCTTTTTAATACCAAATATAGATATAGCATGTAACACAGTTGTAATTTGTAGCCCTTAGCAAAAGAATCTGTTACTACACTGTTGCTCATTTTCTTTTCGTAAAATAATTTTGCACTTGAAAGATTCACACTGCTGTGCTTGTAAAAATTCTCTTATGCAGCTAAAGAAAAAAGTCATTGTTGTATCACATACAACCAAGAAGTCCCAAGTGTGTTTCGTTTGTGACTTCTCATGGTGTCTGATAACTTCTCTCCCCTTTCCCGCATGTATGCCACAGTTATTTTCCATGGAGTGTAAGAACCCCCGTTGACACATAAACGTTAGCAGAAAAAACCCTTTGAAAGACTCCATTTAAAGGTATTGTAGTACTAAGTGGCTTAAGTGTTTGGATTTCATTGCAATGGAGCAGGCTGAGAACCTGAACAGAGTAGGGGGAAATACTTAATGCATCTTATGTACCAGGGCGGGGGGAGACGCAGGGGAGGAGGCCGATAATTTACCCTACTTGCAATTGTAAAAGCTACACAGGAAGAATCTTTCCACACCACAACATTGCTGGAAAATCAAGCAGCTGGTTCATGTCAGGGTTTGGTGGAACACAAAGGGACAGAGAATCAGTGTCACTTTCCATCATGCTCTGAAATTGGACACAAGGAGAGATGAGCTGGAGGGCGTAACATTGGATGATCGAGAGTTAAACTCCACAGCTTATGCAGATGGCCCCTCACAACTGGCTAGACAAGTTTGAATGAATGATGATACTCTTTGCTACCTTGCAATTTTGGTGTGCTCAGCTTGGATTTACAAAAACTGCCATGAAGGCAGAGCACTTGTAACCAAGCAAAGAGACAATACATACGTATTGAAAAGCAACAGTGGTGGAGTTGAGAACAAGTCCATTTTCACATGTGTTTAGGAAACTTGATCAGTGTTGACAGTTCTATCAGGGATGAGATAAAAATGCCTCAGGAACAAGCAAGCACAAAAAAAGAAAATGAAGTAATGGACTGATAAAAACATTATGTTTAGTACCGAAGTACAACTTTCTCAAAGTAACCTGCCAACAGGATTTTTCTTTGGGCTGAAACCTTACAAATATAGTAAAAGCCAGATATATCTCAGCTCTTCCCTTCTGCCCCTTTCAGCTTTCCAAATTCTCAATTCTGTAATGCTGAATATGTTTTAAAAAGTATAAAATTAAAAAAAACAAAACCAACAACAAAAAAGGGGGGAAAAATAGATAACATACATAAATTTTTTTCTATGGTTCTTTGTTTTCTATTACTACTTCTCACACTGTTAAAAACAAACAAAAAAGCCCCAGCCAAAACAAGCAAGACTTGTATCTACTGATTCCAGCAGCACAGTTAAAGTTCAGAAAATTTACGTATGCATTACTTCCCATAGAGATACTTACCTGTACGTAAGTGTGGATGGAAGACAATGTAACTTCATCGTTAAGAACTCTACTGTAGACTGAAGACTTTCAGTGAAAACACTTCTCCCCGACAAAGAATACTCTAATGAAAGAGAAACTCCAGTGTCTACATTTCCACAGCATTTTTACATGTCCCTGAAAGCTGGAAGATCAAGAAATAGTTTTAGTGAAAATGATCAGAGATTTCAAAGTACCTATAATGTAGATGCATTTTGTGTGAATGAAAGTATAGGTTCTGGCTTTTTCTCTCTCTCTAATTCTTTTCAAATTCACTTCCTCGGATGTACCCTTCATTCCATCCTGATATCCAGCCTCAAATCACTTATGTCTTTTGCACAGATCTTGCTGGGTCCCCAGCCTGGACTCAATGACAGTTTTAATAATCAATAAAAGTGCAATTAAATCACTTTAAATAAATTAGATGAGAGAAATAACTTGCCCAAAGGAGAACATGGTGCTTCAAAACTTGTAATTCTGAAGTACTGATAGAACAGATTTTACTTGTGAGAAAACATGTTTTTCAAGGTTCTAGATTTTTATATTATTTGAGATATTAAATCAGTGACAACATTGATTGTCTGCTTGTCAACAAAAATTTTTATGTAAGCTGTATGCCTGTTAACTGTGACAATACAACAGACATCTTTTACAAGCCAGGTGCTTCTCTACTATTTGACATGATTTAACAGTGAGTATAGACTACCCCAGCTGGCACTAATATGGCAGCTAACCCCCAGGCTCCTTTCCTGTAAATGTGTACTTAACCCTGTCACAAGGGACCTTTGACAAGTAGTGTTATATTTGAGATCCATAATATTTTAATATTGTGTTCACTTTATTATTTACTTAATATTTCATTGGCAGGAAACTGTGGTATGTTTATACTAAGCACCTTTACCTGCATACAATAAAAATCCAGGTAGGTAGCTGTAATGTCTGCAGAGGTGTTGCTGTCAATCAAAATTGCAGTGAAATCATTATACAGTCTTCTCTTTCCCAGTCTCAGTGATGATTCCAAGGGGCTGCATATATAAAAGTCTGGTATACTTCAAGTAGTATATGCCAACGTTTCACATATTTAAACTCTTGTTCTATTTTGAAAACATGAAAAGTGGACATTTAAAATGTAGCTATAGGAAAAAAATAGAATATAGAATATATTTTTTGATAGAAACATCTATAGAACTGTTGTGCTGAATAGTTCCATTATATCAATGCAAGATTACTATAGATTTTTTCTGCTTGTCTTCATTCCTTGACGGAAAACCCCTGCCAGTAGATACTTAAATGCCACACAGTATACAATTTGAAATGTTATCAGTAAGCACAGTCCAGCCAGTGCTGAATTACTGCATTTTTGCTATCAAGATACCAGATGATACTATCATTCACTGTGCACTCAAATTATTCAGGCCAGTTGAATGTCATATTTCCCATTTGCAATATGGCCCTTGTGATTGTACTACGGTTTCAGTGTTTATTTGCCCTATCTGTACATATCCTGGCACATCATATTAAAAATCACAATTGCTGTGTATCAGTCCACTAAGTCCTTCTCTGACATCCTTAAATATCCTACCAAAATAAGTCAGAATAGTCTGCTGAATAAATAATTCATGTGTGCATTTTGCAGATTTGATATCAGACTGGAAAGATGAAGGGAACCAGATTCTTCTTTTTTCCCAATATTTAAATGCACACTATTGTGCAAGTGGTATCTGATATAAGCACAAAATCTCAAAAATACTTAAATAAAATGCAACTTACAGTGTATGTAAACTTTCTGTTTTTAAAGAAGTATCAGTACTCTCCATTCTTCCACTCTGTAACTTCTGTAATCATAAAAGCTATATGCACCAACGTAAGTGTAATTTGTGGTACACTTATTAGAGATTTTGTCTAGGAACTTCCTGTAATTTATGCAGTTACACTGAAGGTATTATTGTAAAATCCTTAAGAAAATTTTTAGATACGTTTATAAAGATTTTATAACAAGAAGACAGAGAATTTTATGTTGGTACTTAAGGCTTTCCAGAACAGCAAAATCAAAAATGTTTGAACTTCTAAAAAAAACAGGATTTATAAAGTGAAAATGTATCAAACCGAGCAGCTAAGAATCAAGCTTATATCAAACTAATGTCCCCACAGCTCGTCTTCCTGTACATGGTTTGGCATGCCCGTTCTGTCCCACTAGTTTGTTTTCTTTACATATCAGTTACCTCTAGTCCACCATACACAAGGTTTAGTCCTACTTCACACTTCACTTTTCATAAAAACAGCTTTCCACAAGTTTACCTCATTACCATATTCAACACAGTGCCCATAGTAGTTATGGCATATAATGGCGTATGGCCATAACTACATAACTGCTGAGAGAAGGCCCAATTAGAGCATTTACCTCAAAACAAAATAAAAAAACATTAATAGAAAGCATTAATCCTAAAAATGCTCTGTCTTTGTATATAATTATATATGAATATAATGAATATAATATATAAGAATGTGAAATGAATGAATGTATAGATCTTAAAATATTCCTAGAGAATAAGGATTTATTTGGAACTGAGTGTTACAGTTTGAAGAGATAATGATGACAAGACAAAGAATTAAAAATCATTTTCCACAGCATAGCCTGTACACCTGTAATGCCTTACATTTTCACTGAATTTAGAACTACCACCAGTTCATCACCCAGTAAAAGAAGCAGAAAGCAATCATGACATAACGCAATACTGATTTCATTCCAAACTCAACCACAATACCAGACAATCAATCATGTTACATGCCTACCTCCACTGACATAAATGATGTCATTACATGACATTACTCTGCATGTATCTGATACAAAAATACCATACACTTCTAAAAACTGAAGGCTAGGAAGGTGCTATCACCTATTTAGAGCAAAAGATTTGCTGTAGCCTTGTGGAAATCCAGCCCCTTAAAGCACAAGAACTGTGTACTAGGGATGTTGTATCCTACCAGGATAGGTCACATCAGAGCTAATGTAAAATGCATGAGCCCATGGGACCAGATGGGAAGCATCTGAATGTGTTAAGAGAGCTGGCCAATATTATTGTCACATGTTTCTCCATCCATTTTGAAAGGTCATGGTGATGACCATGAGGACGGGGGAAGGGCAAGAAAGAGGATTCAGGGATCTACAGGTGGATCAGCCTCACCTTAGTCCCCTGGATATTTACAGGTCAAATCCTAAAGTCATTTCCAAGCACATGCAGGACAAAAGGATGGTTCAGAATAGCCAGTATGGATTTACCAAGGTCAAATGTTGCCTGACCCCTGTGACGAGACAAATGGTTTTGTGGATGAGGCATGCAACATAGATCTTTTTTACCATGACAATAGTGAGGCCTTTACCACTGTCTTCCATACTATCTTTATAGCCAAAATGGTGAGATGCAGATGATTTGGCTGTTTGAGACTTCATTAAGAAAATAAATAAATATTTTTTAAAAATCAAGTAAAAGAAGCAAATAAAACCCCAGTAACTAGCTGTTTGGAGAATATCTTTTGGAGAAAATTATTTCTTTACATTTAATTGCATTGGCCCCAGGCTTGGGCACTATGCTTCAATACAGTGAATCTTACCAGCCTCCCCAGGAACAACTATAAGTGTCCTGACCTTCTTTTATCACACAGCCTCTGTTCTGCCTGTTTCTAAAATTTTATTAATATAGGAAAATTAATTTATAAAATGTACTTTTACAAAGTGTTGTTATTTGTATTTAATGCGTTATTAAACTGTACTGCTGCATTTTCTAAATACTTCTTAACGCAATGCATAATTGTTACACAGAAGAGGTTCACTCAAGAAATACTTGAGTTTTGATTCCTAAATTGTTTTCCTAGATACTTGACTATTGAAATGTCAGCCTTCAGCTTAAATATATACCTCAATTAACAAATTATGTAAAATAGCACCAGCCAAGTACTTCAGACTAGCCTCCTAATCAGTTAAGTATGTGATATTGTCAAAGAGAAGCATCTGAAAATTCAACTATTGAAACATTTTACTTGCTTTTTAAGAAACACTAAATCAAAAGCTTAAATAGAGAAATTAGTCTGTAAGAATGAAAACCAAGCCTTGAAAAAATGCAGCAAAAGCAGTGAAGTACACTAAAAAGATAAACCTTATACCTGTTTAATTAACAAAATGCTCAGTCTCATCAACAAATTACTACACACAACAAACCTTTTTGAAAAGCAGTACTGGTAAATGACATATGTTGATCAATCAGCAAGCTATGCAATCAAATCATAAAGCTGTAAGAAACCCAAACTATAACTACTTAATTAGAAACTTCTAACACAAATTTCACCAGCAAGAAAAATAGTAAAAATAGGCTTGATTATAAAAACATATAAAAATATAAGAAAATTGGAGTGTGCACTACAACCTGATGCTATGGAGCATTATTTTCTGATGTTCTTTCTTAGGCCATCCTGAATGAAATTGCTGGCTAGTCTTTCAAACTCAAGGCAAGTAAACATACTGGATACTAGCTAAACAGGCCTCTTTAAAGCCACTCGGCATTCTCAGGTCTCACTGATAAGTTGTAATCAAAGTGATCTGAAAAGATTGTGTATTTCATTCTTGACCTTGAGAAAAGGAGAACTTAAAAAAAAAGTAAAAGAAGCAGCACATCTCAGCAACTCGGAGAATCTGCCCTTTTACAAAGTTAACTTGCAGAAGAGCAGAATGCATGCTCACCAAATGCAAAAACTGTAATTTGCAGACAAATATAAAAGCATGTTCTAAAGTCATCTTACATTTAACTTCTTCATGCTTGAACTGACTAGCAAGTCCATATCTGCATATCCATGAACCACACGCACAAAGTATGTGCTTGCCCAGACACACAAATAAGGAACACGAGGAGAGGAACAGTGAGTAATTGGAGCCATAACAATAGACAGAAAAACAGGCTTCCTAGCTTTTATCCATCATGTTCTCGTTGGGTAAGACTTCTCTCCACAGAAATGGTTATTTCTCCGTATAAGGAAGTAAGTATTACTACTCCTCTCTAGTTCTTTTCTAGTTTCAAATTCATGAATAGTTCATCAGCTATAAGTAGCATAAATAACCCACTGTGATAATTTTACCTTGAATGTTAAAATTCTAAGCTTTTCCTGTGTGCTCACTATAAGACACAAATTCGTATGAAATGTATTATATTATACATAACAAGGCAGTTATTCGTTACTGCATGCTTTCATATCTTTTTATGTTTTCTCAATAAATAAAAGTTGCATGCATTATTTACCAAGAATATTGCTGTTAAATCACTCTAAGCCAAAGGCATTCAGATACTCATTCAGGTACACATATGAACACGCATGAAAGTTAATGAAGTATTACTTCACAATTTGGGTGATACTTTTGCCATGAGTGACAAAAATCAGACACCTGATTTGATATCTGACAAAACACTTTTAATCAAGGCCTCCTGTGATCTCAAACCATGTCCTGTTAACATCGATACTCGTTATGTAACAACTGCAATTTATGATTCCACCACCTCATATTCCAAAACATACCAGGAGCCTGGGCTGCAATCCCTTGATGTAATTTGCCTGCTGCTTTCCTTTAAGAAAGATTACCCTGTTTTCTGGAAAAGCTTTAAGAACTCTGCTGTTTGTAGCAAGTAGTGGCGGCTGCGAGTGCCCTCAGGCTGCAGAAACACTTATTCTGACCAACAGTTCCTGAGATTAAAATTTGTCGCATTCCTTTTGTTGTTCATGATCTTCGGCAAAAATGTACCCCCATGTCAGAACAATCAGTAAGCAGACCATTAACGCCAGTCACTGCTGTAGCAGCTGGAACTCAGACCTTCAGCAGCAGAAACAGTACCCACACGGTGCAATGACAACATCAAAGACATGCTTATGGCGTCCTACAGTAAACAAAATAAAATGTGCACAGTGATATGAGATTTTTAATTAAATCTGGAATCTCCTAACTTTCCAGTTTTTCATTTCACAATGCAACTAATCGTCTGACTTTTGGTGGTGACGGTGACACACATTAGATGCCTGGAGGAAGCCAGATATCTATGCAAACTCAGACACATATCTTCCCATTGCATGTGATGCTAACTTTAAGACTTAGTCCTGTCTCTGAAATGTAGACCTCTCTTTTATGGCACAATTGATCATACTTGATATGAGAACAATGGACACAGAAGGAGAGGTTAGAAATCAAAACATCAGCTTTAGGACTGACCTTATGCAACACTGTGTAATCTTCTGGTGAGCAGGAAAAGACTAAATGAAAGAATCACATGATGTTAGCTTGTTAGCAGCCTCCTCTAAAAGTTTTCCAGTTTCAAATATCCCCCGGCAATCTGTATTTCACCGTCAACTGTAAAAACTTTCTTAAAATGCCCATGCAAACTTGTTTTAGCTATGCTGCTTTCCCCAGTAACTGCTTACAGCTTTGCTCGGTCAGCTGAACTCTCTTTGCCCCTTCTGTATTTTGTGCAGAACCAGATCAGCCTGAACAAGGAACAAATAAGCGTTTAATCCAAAGACTGATACATCGAGTTGTCATGAACCAGTAATATGCCCTTGTGGCAGAAAAAGCTGTTTGTCTATCTCTGCTCAATTATGGTTCTCAGTGCTTCTTTTGAACAGCACTGAAGTTTCTTTAGATATGTGTTTACATTTGTGTGCGCATAAAAAGGCAAGAGAGACAGGACATTATAGACCTTACAACACTTAAGTGGTTTAAAATCAAGTCAAAGTACATTTGTTTGTACAAAGTATGTTTCAAAGTGTGTTTCAGAGGGATACACAAAGGCTAGAACTCTCATTTCCTAAATAATAACATTTTACTGGAAATACTGTTTCGTTGATCTACCTCCATAGTAAGAACCAGAGCATACATTCTGACATAAGAATTCTTAGTTCTTTTGTGGTTAGGATTAACCCCAAGGACCTCAGCCTCACTGTTCTGCCCCAGTTTATCCACTGGGAATACATTTTTGAAGCCAAAGACCATGCATATTAGGTGAGCAGTGCTGTAATGATGGTAGAAACCTATAAAAATGAGCTAGTTGCTATCAGCTATGTGGGGTCATAATGTACAAATGTTTTCTGTGCCTTTGAATTCATGCACTAGCAAGAACTTCCAACTTCATTTTATCGTTAACCCTCAAACCAAAATCATCTGTCTAGCTCTGCCTGAAGGTGAATAGCAATTTCTTAGATAATTTTTCTAGTAGTATTTGCCTACTTTCAATAATTCTAACAAAATTTGAAATACAAATCAATTAATTTAAAAAAAAAAATTGTAGAGAAGTAATGTTTCCGTCAGCTTTCCTCGTGCCACTTGCAAACACTTTTTTTTCTCAATTACTAAGTATATACAATCTGTAAGATGGACATATTTCTTCCTGTCAATCTTCCTCTAATCACTATAGTTGTTCTTTCTGGGCTACTGTTACTGAGAAACAAAATTATACTTTAAGTTTAAAATAAACAGCATAAGTAGCTAGAAAAAGTAGTACACCAATTTTAAATTTAAAATTATGATCATGAGAGCACAATGGTGACAGAAGAAAAGTCTTTCCACTTCATAAACTCATGGTTTTCTCTAAAAGAATTAAAATAACATTGCAAGGATTAATCAGTGCAATATGCAAACTAAACCTTTTATGCTTCTTGTTATCTTTATCAGTAAGAACATTACTCTTCAATTCCTTTTACTGAAAACAGTACTTTGGAGTCAGAATTTGAAAAAAGGCATCCATCCATTTTCAACAAACTTTTCTGCAAATTTTGTGGGAGCCTACACCTGCAGTGAAAGAGGATAGCCATGATGTTCTGTAGATGATACACTGTGTCCATCTATGAAATAGCTGAAGCAGCTGAAATGGCTACTTACAATTCAGAAAAGAGGCTCAGACCCACCATTCTAACTACAGAATGACATATATTTGCAACTATAGACAATGAAGATAATCATGACTGCAAAAACAGAAAAAAGGAGATTTTCAATTTGAAAAAAACCCAAAAAGATAATTTCATTAAGTTGTTAAATCAACTTAGCTAACTGGGATCACAATTATGACAATTTTTTTTCCTTTTTTTAAAGTTTTGGACAGATGTGTTACTCCTTTAACATAAAATCAGAAACTATTTCTATAATTTCACATCAGCTTAGGTGTGTTGGAACATGTAACTCCTATTTCAGTACTGTCATCTCTCTCCCCTACTCATGCATAGACACATACACAGACTCTGTATGTCTTCTTGAGTAACATTCTACATGTTTCTGTAGAGTAGAATTTGACACTATTTATTTCCTGCGTGATGTCCTATGGAATCTAATAGCAAGCAGACTCTGTCTCACTTTTCCCAGGTCCTACACAGACAGTCTGTCAACAAGCATGAAAGCCAGAGAACTTGGGCGATATATCTGTCACCCACAGGATGTGTTATGACAGCCGCAACAGACACAATGAATAGCTAGATTCAACTGCCCTTTCTTAAACCTTAAATTACTAAGCTCTTACGGGCTATTGTACAGACTTTGGCTTAGAATTAAATTAATTCATTAGCCTTACTTCAAAAGAAATAAAATATATAAACATGATTTTATTAACTTGAACTAGAATCTATTTACAAGGCAGAAATACAGATAGCCCTGTAAGATAGCAGAGCGTCCCCTAGTCAGTTAAACTGTTGCCTGATACAAAAAAAAAAAAAAAAAAAAAA
>Ga0065711_1000318_pt1 | contig 73410 bp, 56 predicted proteins | sample Hoacrofraction12_FD_59098 | JGI IMG/M metagenome (GOLD analysis project Ga0065711, IMG submission 59098) | Hoatzin crop microbial communities from Cojedes, Venezuela - Epithelial fraction 12 v2 (version 2) | ecosystem: Host-associated > Birds > Digestive system > Esophagus > Crop | place... | reverse complement strand
TTTTTTTTTTTTTTTTTTTTTTTTTGCATGGGTGGGAGATGAATTCATTGGAAATTATTCATTGGAAAATGTATGTGGGGAGAGGGCGTAATGAACTTTCAGATTAAACTTGGCAAGTATTTCCAAGCTAAAGAGGGGATGTTTAATCACATTTGCTTGCAGAGATGGCTGAATGTTGGGTTTCAGCAAAATTTCTAAATGAAATGTCTCCATTTTTTTCAGTGATGCTTGCGTTTCTCAGCCTGACGATGTGCCGAAGGGGCTTAGTGAGGGATCTCAATAACTAGTTGAAACACTCTGGCAGAGCCCTCACTCACAGTTTCTGGGCTTTGAGTACTTCCTGATCAGGAGAAATGCTGAATGAGACAAAGACCAGCAAGATTTGGCTCTGCCTAGAACGCCTCTACCCACGTAACACTGTGTACCATCCCCTGCCTGAACCCAGACCCACAGGCTTTAAAGCCAAAGGGACCCACAATGGCCCTGCAGGGGTGAGACAGGCTGCGGATGCATGCAGGCTGCTGCACTGGGAGCTGGGGCTGGGTGCAGGAAGGCTGTGCTGCATGGGGATGGTGGCTCCAGCCAGAGTGGTGACACTGCTGTTCTCAGCTTCTTCCCCTTCCAAGATTTTGGTTGTAATTGTGTTGCGAGGCTCCTAGGAGCTGGTCTTTTCTGATCACAGTAAACGCAGAATGTTTCGCTGGTGCTCAAACAGGGGCTGCCAAGGTAGCACAGACAAGAAAGCTTTCATTTTAAAAAACATTCCCAAGCAAAAACCTAAAACAAAACAAAAAAAACACACCAAAAAAAAATTATGCAAATACTTCAGAGAAGATGAAAAATTAAGCATTCCAAACAAACAAATAATTCAGTCTTCTCAGTCTCTTTTTTCTCTTCCCTTGCCTGCATGGGATCTGAAATTACATTTTGCGTTGCTGAATTGTCCTTGTACCTTCCCTGCCAAGTTTCACTCCCTCGGGGGACACTAGCTCCCTGGGCTGAGGCACACGGCGTTCTGCTTGCCCTTTTTCCTCAGGGACAGGCATCTGCTCAAGTGCTGCCTCTGTGCAGATGTGCACGGGGGGCTGCTGTGCCTCCCCTCTGCGTTTGGGATCACGCAGACCAGTTTTCAGCCTATTCGACAGGAGAGAGGGCATCTGAAGAGTGAGAAGCCTCTGGGATATTGCAGTGGGCACCAAGTGGAGGAGAGGAAATTCGGTTAATGTTCCTGTTGACAGAAAGGTGCTGTGCTGTGGTGGTGGTGTTCACACCTTACTAGCCGAAGGAGAATCCACCCAGCTGCAGCTCCAAGCCCTGCTGCCTCCAGCCCCATGCGAGTACCAGGAGCATCGCCCCACCGAAATGCAGGACCCCTGGATCTATATGGATCACACACATAGCACTGAGCTTGCAAAGGCTGGGGAGAAGGAGGTTCAACTGCAAACTCCCATTTTGCAGAAGGGAGATGGAGTCTCAGATGTAAGCAAAATGCCAAGCAGTGGTGTGCACAGTTCACAGTGTAGTGACCCCCCCTGCACTCGCCCCGAGCAGTGCAGGCAATTTTAGCATAAGCACTTCTGTCGTGGGGTGGCTTTCACAGTGTGGACTGTTAGTGCCAGCAGGTAGGAGAAAGCAGCTGTTTTGCTCTTGGCTGACGCTTTTAACCCACTCATTTGCAGCCAAACAGCCGCTTCTGGCTCAGCCGTTACCTCTGGCTGCACCACCCCAAGGTACTGCAGCTCAGCTGGCACACAGTGCCTCAGGGAGTCAAAGCAACCTGCTCTGGGGTTTCAGCCTGATGAAATGCACACAAGGGAGCAGCTAGCAGCAGGAGCAAGAACACGACACCCCAGGATCCTCATCCAAAATGTTCACCCACACCTGTCTCCTAGTAATACTTTTGGCAATGGAAAATGGAGCTTAAATGAGGTGACCTTCAGCACCTCTGAGAGGTCCCCCACTGCCTTCAGACTCTTAGCATACAACTCTGTTCCTTGCCTTTAATATCACTATGGCCTTGCCATAGATAATTCTGCGGAACATTTTGTCTCTTTGTGCTCAGTTGTCTTCACCCTTTCTACAAGTCCTTGGGGATGCCTGGTTGCTCCCTCACTGTGCACTCCTGGCTCTCCCAATTCGGCAGCCCCCTGCTGCCACAGGAAGCCCACCCTGGGTTCCCCTTCTTCAGCCTCTGCCCCTGCAATGAGCTGCTCTTGCACAGCAACTGCCCAGGAGGGCTTGTCTAAAAGATCTGCCACAAATAAAACACCCATTGTACCACAGCTCTCTTGCACAATGCAGAAGGAAAAGGAAATTTATGCTGAAGATCAGGTTTTGCCTGTTGAACCCTCTCCACAAGAAAATGTCAGAGGATTCGCTGCCTGTGTGATTTAAGGGCAGTCTAGACAGATCACAGAAGTTGTTCGTGGCAAATGGTGGAAATGATGGGAAAACATCCTCTTTTTGTGAGGCCACATGACAACCCTAGGCAGGGAACTGACAGAAAGCAAGCTGCCTGTATAGGTGTATATATCGAAATACGGATATCTACATGTGCACCTGTATTTAAGCCAGATAAGCTCCAGGTCATCATCTGGCCTGACAACCAGTCATGAAAATGTGTCTGGGGAAATGGTGCAGAGAGGGAAGAAAGAGCTGCTGGAGGCAGAGGAGATGGTAAGAGATGTGTTCACCCCTACGGCTGACAAGAGAAGTGGTTGTGGACTGCAGACTGACTCACCTGGTGTCCATCCTGGGGACTTTTGTACTGCCCGGTACTTTGTTTTCTTAAAGCTGCTAGCAAGTGGAGCCTTGTGAAAAATATCAGCCTGTTTGTTTTATTTACAGCCCTTTAGATTTCATGGCTGAACTTGAAGCTGCGAACCCCACCAACCAAAAGGCCAGCAGACAAATCGATAGATACAACACTTGCTCAAAGCCTCTTCATTTTGGGAGCTTTATCTTGTAATTTCCAAATGCGAGGGATAGATTTACCAAAGGGCAGAGGGTACTGAGGTGGTGAGCAATGCCAAGAGGAGGTGGAGCAGGGGCTGCTGAGGTGCTGCACCAGTGCTAACCTGGAGATGCCAGCGCTGCTGCATCCAGATCTGTGCAGCAGCAATTAGCACCCAGCAAAGCTGCCACCCTCTAATAAACCTCTGCCTGGGTTATAGTATGGACCTTTGCCTGCTGCTGGTCCCGTCCCAGGATTTGTGTAATATGCACTCTGTTCCTCCCACCTGCTGCAAGCCTTGCTGTTTCCTCAACAAAGAGGATTTTCAGGGAAGAGTAAGAAGAGGAAAGCAGGAAGGCTGGAGAAATCTCTCCTCACTGCACCTCGCTTTAATCATGAGCAAGGAGATAACCCTTTAAATGCATATTTGTGTCTACCTTAGCTGTGGATTCTCAGTTTGATTCCATTAAAATCTTCATTGTCTTTGCCATTTTACATTGGTTCTCAGTCCTCTCTGCTGGTGTTCGTGGGAGATGAGGCTTCTGAAAGTGTGTGTGAAAACCCAGCAACCAACCAGCCAGGCTCGTAAGCAGGGAAAAGTTTACAGCTTGCAAGTTCTTCATGTACAGAGAGATTCTCTATCTATTTTATGTCAGCTCTGAAGTCAGCACCCAAAACAGCACTGCAGAGCCCTGCTTCAGAGCAGCATTGTGAGACAGAGGGTGTAACGCAGTGGCTGGGGGATGAATTAAATGCACCACTAAAGGAAATGCAAGCAGGGGGCAAGCTGAACTGCAGAGTGCCTCAGGGATGGAGCATGCCTTGCCCACAGCAGGTTCCAGCGATCATGCAGCAGGGCTCATTCTGGAGCTGAAGGCTGCATCCTTGCAGAAGATGCACCACGGGGCTAACCAGCTTTGTGCTGCAGCAAGCTAGGGCACTTCTCCTGCTTCCAGCTTCCCAGCTGACCCTCCTTCACACTGCGTTGGAGCTGGTTTTACGCTCTTGAATACATTCAGACATGCCCTGAGTTGTGCGTGTTGCTAGATAATCTGGCTAGCATAGCTCTGCAGTAGCATGCAAAAGTAGTAGTGATGTAGGAGTAACAGCAACTCAGGGTTTTCAAGCAGGGGGTCTGGGCTGTGTTACTGCTGCAGAGTGGAGAAGAAACATGTTCTGCTACTGCAGCATCTCCGCAAGTGGTGAATGTTATACAGTGACCACCAATCTGTTGATTCCTGGCCCACAGATGGATCCAGCACCCTCCCACAGGGACCGGAGTGGCTGCGTTAACACACAGCACAGACGATGGGATGGCTGCCTGGCCCAGCCAGCTCCTGCAGCAAGCTCAGTGGCACTGATGTAGAACAGACTCCTCGTTGTGGTACACACACATAACGGCAGCAACACACAACGGCGCTGTCTGCCAAGTTGCCCATTCCCATCGTAGCCTAGATGCAGATCTTCAGTCTTGTTGTCCCAAGCTGGGGAAGGTAAAACGTTGCACTGCCTTCGGCTGTGGTGATGAACAGCAAAGAAACCCCAGCATGATGAATGATAGGGATGGGAATGTTACAGGAGGATTTGACATGTAATTAAACCAGAGCAGCAAAGATCAGAAATTGCAACGCTGCCACCTGGTCTCAGCTGCTTTTGGTCTCCCCCATCTCACAGCTTTAATTTTAACTAGCCTCCCATCCCCATCGCTTGCTCCTCTTCTCTGAAAAACCACTGCTGGTTTCTCTCCTTTCTGGCTTTACCTTGGGTTGTTTCCACCCCGCATTACTTTCAGCCAAAGCCTTGCAGAAACTGTGCATGTGCATGTTTTCAAACCCAAACAGTGTGGACTGCAAGCCAGGGCCACAGAAGAGTGGAAGGAGGGAGGACATTGCTGGCCTGGGTGTTGGTGCCCTGGGGAGAAACCAAAGCTGTGCGAGGGCCACTTAGCAGCTGCACAAGGCAGGTCTTCTTGCATCAGGCATGGTGGAGGACAGCAGGAAACACTGGGGAAGGGCATCACAGAGTGGATGCACTCTCTCCAGAGTCCTGCAGCTGGTCCCCAAGCTCCACGCTGCCAATGATGCCCTTAGCCTCTTACCAAAACTATGCATGGAACTAGCATCATGCTGTTCCTATCAAACCAGCTCCACAGCTGAAGTTAGTGGACACAGCTGAAGACATTATCCCAGCCAGGGAGCCACAGAAAGCCCCTGGCAAGGCAAGGAATAAACTTAAGTCCCTCGCTGTGGTCCTTCCCTCATGGAAACAGCTACTGAGACACTGGTGGGATTTCCAAGATTGCTCCTGAGAGTACTTCTTGTCCTTTTCCATCGGGCTCAGTGTTGCACCCTGTCTTAAGGACATGTTTCTGCCATCTCTTCCCTGAAGCTCTCGGTCTCCCCCTGGACTACAGAGGAGGTATCTCATTTCACCCTATGCAGACAGCTTTCCTCAAGATATTTCTCATTGTGAGCTCCTTGGGGAGCCAGCACGGGTAAGCCCACACTGCTTCATACCACCTCACCAGCTCTGCTCCCACATTACACCAGCACAAGAGCAGTGATTACTGAGTTGCTTTGCCAGCCTGTTCCTCGGAAGCAAACACAAAAACCAAAGAGACAATTAACTAGAAATTCAAGCCCCTGGGAAGCATTGTTTGGGTTTTTTTTCACGGCAGAATCCACCCACTTCCATGATTTTCAGCTTATTATGCAATGCTGCATGGATATAAAAATACAAATGCTTCATTACATACAGGGATCAGAAGAACTCAAGACTACCAGAACAACTTTATTAAGTCAGACCAAAGCCCAAATACCTCAGCACTCTCATAAAAGTAGATGTGTAGGAAGGCATAATATCACGGCCATCAGGTATGATGCTCCCCTCCTGCAGTCTTCTTGGGCTACAAATACTAGAGACTTACAGGCTTGATCCTCAGTGGATCTCTCTTTCATGAACTCTTTCAATCTCCCCTCGGACCCAGGTAAACTTTTAGCAGCCACAGCATCCTCTGGCAAGGAGTTCCCCAGCTAAATAAAGACCTGTCACCTTGGATCTGTTTTGAATCTATTCTGTGCCGTCCTCATTAAAAGCCCTGCAGCTCTTGAGTCGTAAGAGATCTGCAGACAGAGCCCAGGTCTGAAGATTTTCGCTTATAGCCTCCTGCTAGGTTTGTCGTTTCTTTTCTGTACAGAGCCTAGCACATTAGAGACCTCAGGCCATTCCTGTAATACAACGACTGAAGCAAAATGCTCTGCCTTTGTTCCTGTCCGCTGCAATAGACCCCATCTCTGCTGCTCATTGTTTTAAGACTCTTTTCTAATAATAGCAGAAACAGACATGCCATTTCAATAATTCTATTCAAATTAATGCCTTTCATTATACTCCAAATACAACATCAAAGGCTTAGATTGCACCCTGGCCCTTTGTGAGACAGAAAGAGTTCTGCTATAAAGATTTCCATCAGAATAGACGTTTGATGGGAGAAAGCTTTCTTGTCCATCAGGAAAGATAAGTTTCTTAATGGGATTAGAGGCTTTGGTTCCTGTGGATGAGCGACTGCGGCAGCCTAGGAGGTCCTTTCCAGTGGCAAATTTTGTCCCACAATTTGCTGTGATGGAAATATTTCACTGTGAGCATGTTTTGTTTTCACTCTCTTCTCTTCCATGAGAGAACAGTCTCCTTTCCTTAGACTGCCAGGTCCTGGCATAACATAAAGATCATGCTGTGTCTTGGAGAGGGCTGAGACTGCACATCTCTGATGGCCAGGAGAAGATAAGCTTCAGAGACCACTGTGTCTTCAAGGGTCCCTGAGCATGCTTTGCCAGCCACCCTTCTCCACTAGCAGATGTAGCCAGTAAAGAAATAGGGTCAAGACCAAGCACAGTGGAGGGGATCTTCTCCTGGAGTGTGCATGGCCAGGTCCTAGGGCTGTATTTGTCCCCTGACTTTGTCCATGACCCTTTGTCTTCCAATAAGAGAAGTACTGGGGATTTGGGACCATTGGCATTGTCCCTCCACCCCTTGGATTAGGCTTGTCAATGGAGGTGCTCAGTAGTGCACTTTTCCTCCTGAAGCACCTGCAGCTGGGGAGCCATCCACCTCGGGCTCAGCTCTGGGAGCATCCAGGCATGTGGCCGGTCCTGCAGAGGGTGCAATATGTGCACAGTGGGCTCCTTAAAGCATGTCCAAGGCTGAATCTTGCCCATTTGCAGCACCATGCTGCAGGTCCTCTCACCCTCCCAGACCCCATGCTCCAGATGCACCCGTTATCTACCCAGGCCCTCGCATCTGCCACCCTGCAGTGTATAAAAGAAGCTAGATGTGCTCCATCCCAGCCAGGACTGATGTCTGGGATTGCTGACACCTCCCTGGGCTTATGCTTCTTTGTGTATATGTTTTTATTATGCAAATTAGCACTCAACGTCCTTGTAAGTGAAGCAAGAAACTACATCTCAGTTCATTGCAGGGAATGGACTCACACATTCCTAGTATGCAGTAAATTCTGATTTTCCTAGTTAGCTTTTTTCTCTTCATCAGGAACCTATGATTGGGTTACTCTTCCCGTTTTGGTTTATAAAGGCTCCTAATGAAGCCCTGTTATTGAACTAAACAGAAACATTTACTCCTGAAAGAACTTCATTATGCAATTGTAGCTAAGCAGAACCTGCTGAAATGCCTTCCTGCATGTTCCTTGTTAAAAAATCCAGTCTGTGTCTGAACAGCAGAGGGACCATGCAATTACCCGCTTCGGCCAGTGGTAACAAGGAGGGCAGAGCTTCACCTGGTTACAATGACCAGAAGACGCTGCCCCACCTCACGTAGCCCATTTTAGATCCATGTGTGGCTGCTTACGGCAATTCAGCCAGACCAGTATGTGAGCAGGGCTGAAAAAGAAACCACCGCTTCCTTCATTGCTCGTTCCAGCAGTTAATCAGTCTTGCAGTGAAAACCTGTGCTTTCCTTCTGAATTGAATTTTGCCTGCCTGAATTGAATTATAGCTGCTGGTTCTGTCTGGTACCATCCTTCGCTAGATTAAAGAAAAAGTATTTACTCCTCGTGAAGGTGTTTACACAATGTATTTGCCCCACCTCTCCATCTCTGTTTCGATCAGCTGCCTTGGTGAATTGCCTCCATGTAACACGGCTCCTTTTACTCCCAGCCCTCGAGTCTTACCGTTCCAAAGCCTTTTAAAAATGTGTCTGGTGAGAACAGAGCCAGGGTCCAGACTCACCCTGCAGCCACCCTGGGAATCACATTTGCAGCCCTGGGCTTCAGCTTGCAGCCTCCTGTAGCTCTGTCATCAGCCAAGGGACTTTATGGGAAAAATCGTACTTATTTTCCTTTTTTCAGCTAGGAAACTATGCAACACCTTCACTAAAGCAGAGCTCACTAGAAAGGCTACTGAAATAATAGAAAGCTTCCCCTAGTTTACATGGCCTTAAACGTGGCCTTTACTGGTGGATCCTGGAGAAGCTGGCCCATTTTTTTCTCACTTTCTTACCTTGAAAGGATCATGTTTCATGTCTGTTTTCTGATCCGTTTGATTTTTCTCCAGATGCCTTCCTGTGGTACACCTAGAAACATTTAAACAAGCACATAAACGAAAGTAAGTACTGTCTTTTAAAGAAGATATCGTCCCTGATGCCCAAATGGCAGATTATTTGCTATGCCGTTATCTCATATTGAAGCATGTGAGGAAGGCCTTGTATCTGTTCTCACAAAGCTAATGCATTAGTTTGTAGCCCTGGGAATCCAATTAGAGAACCCAACACAACAAACAGCAGCAAGGAGAGCAAAGACCCACTCCACTAATTTCTGCATCAGTCACATAATACGTGTGTGCACCAAAGCACACCTCCAGTCTTGACTTAAAGATGAGTAAGGTACACCCCGTAAAGCCGCCTCTGGTTATCCCCTCAGTTTTATACACTTTTTTGCAGTGTGACTGCATTTCTGCTTCCTGCCACTGGATTTTTATCTGTCTTTTTCCAATAGATCACAGTACCATTTATTTCCCTAGACCTTTTTTCAATGCCCAGACCCATAGGCCATGACCAAATTGCCTCTTAATCTTCCCTTCGATAAATAACATAAGTGAATTCCTTACTAGAAGACAACCTTCCCCAAAATCAAGTCATTACAACAGAAATTTTCTCATCCTCTTCTAATTAATTAAAGTTCTTTTCTGAGGTGGAAACCCAGAATTGAACGCAATATTAAGTAAGAAGATAGCAGCAATCTCCTAGCTCCTGCCTACTGTCTTGTTGCTGAAAGATTTGAAGATATCATTCACTCCCTTCCTTACAGCAGTGCAAGTCAGCCCTCAGTGAACTGAATATCTATTATGAACCTTCAGTCATTTCAAGAGTGGCTGCCTTCTGAGATATAGTTCCCTGCCTTCATTTTAAGGTTTGCTGGCCTGGATGTGAAATTCCTCAATAGAGTTTGCGGTAGAAGAGAGGGCTTATTAATGGGAGCAGCAGTGATGCCCGAGGAAAGAGCATCTCATTGTGTGAGATTAACATTACATCCCGAATACGGTGTAAGCCAGCTCTGAGACGATGCAAATGGCAGTGTATGAATACTTCTCCATGGACCTGTCCAGCTGACACTCATTTTAGGTCTCAGAGCTGTCACTCAGGAAGATGACCTGGATACTGTGCATTCATTTATGCCAAAGAAGTGTGTTATTAGTGTCACTTGATACTGGGACATGAGAGGAAACTGTTGCTGGCTGTGTCCTTTCTACATTTATCTTGAATTGGTGGTTCCCAAACCTCGGGATTGATGGATCCCTCTCACTTGTCAAGGTTTCTTATCATCAAACCTACAACTGAGAACATGAAGAGAAGGATTCATCTCCCACTTTCATTATGTGTCTAGTCTAAATGAACCCTTTGGACTTCTCTAATATCAGTGGAGAAAAATAGGCATCTCCAGAGGGCGAGGCCACGCACTGATCAGAGGTGCTTCTACAGGGATGGGATGAACTGCTTCTCAGCTGGGCGAGGCTCTCTTAGCGGGTCATTAGACAGCTACCATAGCTCAGAGACATAGCCTTCAGCTGCCTAAAGCCAAATAATGTATACCCCAACCTTCACGTTAGTCTGATAAAACAGTTAAACTGGTGTCCTGTACATCCTGGCTTTGAACCATTCTGACTCAGTTTGCTGTATTCTTATTCCAGCCTGCAATATCCGCAGACCAATGTCATGCTTGATCTGCAGCTTAAAGACCACACTACACACCCAGCTCCTGCTTTCTGAGCCTGTCAATGAGATCCAGGTCTGTGCTTCACCAGGCACCTGCCTCTGCAGCGTCTCATGAGTTAAAGCAGATTCTGACCAGCGGCAGATGCTGCACCTCACTCTTGCTGTGATCAGCATCTGGCAGAGGAAAAATGGCTTAAACTAGACTCTGGAAGAATTAATTGCTGAAATTTAAGTGACAGAATAATAATTATTATAATTGCAATAATTGCAATAATAGATAGTAACGATTCCTCTTAGCGTGCCCCCGGGGAATGCGCATTGCAGGCTAGCTCTGCGAGGTGCTCTATAAACACACAACAAGGAGAGTTTCCTGGAAACGCCGGCACCAAAGCGTGCCCAATTCCTATTCTCACCCTTTGTGTTGGCTCTCAGCCACTGCCAGAGACAGGGAGCGGGACTAAGAGGACCTTTGGGCTGCCCAGTTTGGGTTCATGTGGAAATCTTGTTTTCCCAACGCAAGGTCTGAAACACTAGGAAGCGGCAGACATGTAGGGGAAATGCATGAAAACGCTGAGACCCATCAGTCTTAAGGCACAGGCATCCACTGTTTGCCAATATTGGGGTAAACATCACCGCAAAAACCAACACGGCGAAGGAAAGTTGCAAACACAAGCCCCGGTGGGGGAAACAGTCAAGGCAGCTGGTTTAGGAATAGCTCAGTGGGGAGGATGCCAGGATTGAGAGACGATGGTGGGTGGGAATCCACTGCCCAGCTCTGGGAGCTGATGGGTGGGGAGGGATCAGCCTCAGGCAGCCTTAATATGCGTATGCAATCAAGACAAGAGCGGTGGCAATAGGTGCTACGGGGTTCAGCACTGCCTCTGTGTTCCCAAAGGCCATCTGCAGAAGGCAAAGGAAAAGGGCATCGTGGCAATTTTTCTTTTATGTATATTTTCAACCTAAAAAGAGGTTTCTACTGTGTGGCTCTTAGTAGTCATGTCTTAGAAGTGTGGTAGAGAAAGGGCCGTGGAGATTCAGGGAACTGAAGTCAGACGGTGCAATTATGGTAATTGGTTTTGACCTCCTGCAGGACCTGATCCGTGGAATTACAGCAGTCCCACACAGCACTCACGACTGGGCACTAACATGGGATGTGCACTTCAGAGAGCCATCCAGTCTTGACTTCAGGACCTCGAGTGATGGATAATCTTTTCCATTCTTGCAAATTGCTCCAGTGGTTAATTGCTCTGCCTATTAAAAAAAAAAAAGCTGCACCTTATTTCCACATTCAATTTTTCCAGCTTCAGCTTCCAGCCATCGGATCTCATTTTGCTTTGTCTGCTCAATTAAAGAGCACTGTAATATCAAATACCATCTTCCTGTGTAGATACCTACAGGTCAAATTGCTTTTTACCCTTCACTCTGGTAGGCTAAATAGAATAACTTCCTTCACACTCATTTCCAAGGGTTTTTTTCTAGGCCTCTCATCATTTTTACAGCTCTTTTGTTCACTCATTCAGTTTTCAACATCTTTCTAAAAGCTGAATGCCAAACTTAAAGATGACGTTCAAACAAAGATCTTGCCAATGTATAATATACCAAGAAACCATGTTTTGTTTCAAGCTAACTGCAACCCAGCCCAATGCAGGCAAATCTAAAGATCAGGTGGCTTGGACAATACAATATGTTTCCCTTTTCCTTGAATTTCATTTATATTTGTTTTCAATACTGTGATATTGAAAAAGGGATTTTTTTCTATTTGAAAAAGGATTTTTTTCAATTTGAAAAAGAGTTATGATTTCCCCAAAAGATCCCATAGCAAAAACATGAACATAACAAAGTCCTAAATAAACAGAAACATAAAAAGGAAACAAAACCAGCAAATGAAGGATACAGAGAATTAATCAAAACCTGAAAATATGCAAGGAAGTAATTTATCCCTTCTCCATACAATTTCTATAGGGGAGATCAGGCTAATGAAATTGCGAACTTTCATCAGAGCTCCACAATTTTACCCTTCTGATAAAATCCCTCCCTGTGTCAAGATGGCATCATGTTCTGTGGTCCTTTGGATCTTTGTTTTGGTAGGATCCTGAGGGATCGAGTGCTGGGTGAGACCCTTGGAGCATCCCAGCCCTGCAGAAATCTGGTCATTTCTGAACGGACAGCACACGGGCAAAAGCATGCGCACGGCAGACCCAGAAAACTGCGATTCCTGAGCTTGCCAAAACCTGGGAAAGAGTTAACACAGCAAATGGGATAAAGGGCACTTCTGGACATAATTTGCTTGGATTTTTCTAAAGGCCTTTTGAAGGAGTCCCTCACAGGAGACTCTTAAGGAAAATAAATATCTGTGTGGTAAGGGGCAGCATCCTGTTGTGGGTCAAAAACTGCTCGAGTGAGGGATACAAAGGGTTGGAGTGAATGAATGGTCCTCGGAGCAGTGGGGGGTTAAATGGGAGAGACTCAAGGGACTAGCTTTGGGAGGGGTGCGGCTGAAAATATTTATTAATGCTTTGGGTAAGCAAGAGGACAAAGCAGGGGGTGAAATCCGTCCAGGTGACATCAAGCTATTTTGGGTTTTAATTGTTAATGGAATAAGTAAATAAACTGATGAAAGGAGCAAAGAAATATGAAGGATTGTGAGAGATCCTAGAAAGATTTGTTCTAACTGGAAGATGGAGCAGCTGGAGAACTGTAAGTAAGACAAATGCAAAACTGAGCAACCATTGAAGCCTGTCTGCTCTTCACATGGGCTCTGCAGGGATGGACTTGAGCTGGCAGAAGCTTTTCAGAGGAAAGTCATGGCAGCCAGCAGGAAGAAGAGCCAGCAGTGACCAGCAGCTGCCAGAGCTGAGAAAAGACAAATTAAAATCAAGCCCCCAAAATCTAACGCTGAAGCTGGGAGGTGAAGATATTAATGCAACTCCAGGAATGAGTCTTTTCTCACTGTGTCGTCTGAGGTAGCAGGGGATAGAGGGAGTGAAACACCTGGAGGTGTAAAAAAATTCCAGTAGTAAAAAATGATGCTGCCATTCTGCACCCCTCATGAGGGTGTGAGATGAGTGGGTGTGAGGACCACACGGGTGTTGGGTCACTTATGCCACCTCAGACACAAGGAGAGCTCACCAATGGGCATCAGCGTGAGGACAGTTCTGCCTCCAACTTGCACAAGGAGTTGGAAAAGTGGTCAAAGGTTGGACCTATAAAACCCTGACATCTCAGAGCATCCACTCTGGGGACAAAGGAGAGCTGTAACCCTTGTTTTGCTAGATGCCCAGAGATATCCAGTGATTTTAGCTGTTTATTGTACAAGGGGCTTTGACAGAGCTGGGAAGATGACCCTACTGCCCTGAACTCCATGGTAACACTCAGAGCCTGAAGAAAAGTTTTTTGGTGGGTATGGAAGGAAATTGCAGAGTGAGAAAATAATTAGAGAGCCTAGGAGACTTATCTTCCAGTGGTGTTATGGCAGTTGCGTGTAGTTGTCTCCTGGCATGTCTCCTGGCCATGGTGTGTTCCTGGCTATGGTTTGCCTGCTGGCCACTCCATATTTGTAGGCTGCAGCAGGGACTGAGAGCCGTTGTTGCTGGGCTGGCATTTTCCATGCCATGCTGCTGCACGTGCCATACTCGTGCCAGGGGCCATCCCGCTCTGTCAGCAAACTGGTAACACTTCTGCTGAGAGGAATTGTTCCTGTGTTGACCAGAGGATGTCCACAAAGCACTGGTTGCCCTGACTGGGAAGCACAGAGCAAAAGCTTTGAAGCTTCCGACAATGTGAAAGCTGGGGCTGTGCTGATGTTTTAGCCACAAGCAGGGCCAATGAAATAAATTTTTTCTGAATTTCTTTCCCCCACTTAGCCTCTCTAAATGAAGTTTCTCAATAGTCAGCATTTTGGGTTCTGCACTGCCTATGAAAATAGCTACATTTCCTTGATAATGCCTGCCTGGAAGGGAACCAGCATTTGCTTCTGAGTGTCCAAGGCTCTCTTGAACATGCAGTGCCTTTTCCCTAGCCTTCTGTTGTCAGGCATGTTTTCTGCTGCTGTTCATCAGCCTTCACATTTTGCAGTTAGCTCAAATATGTTGAGAGAAACCAGCAAATGTGTTCCTCATTGCCATCTAGGTTGAAGACTGAGGTGCCTCTGCTGTCTTATGGCTGCAGCCTGCTTTCCAGCAAACACATGACAAGCAGTAAATAACAAACTCACCTTGGGCTTCAGCACAGCTCTCCATCCACCAGAGCAACTACCAAGACTTTCTCCTTCGAAAGAGTTTCAAAACCTACTGTTAGAGCTCCTCGCGGCATGGCATGCCTCACCTCCACACCCACTGGGATCTCATTTGCTGTTGTTGCTGAGTTTGCTTTGAAGCAAAACCTCTTGACGCAGTGAGTTTCCAACTGGCAAATGACTGCCTCTGGGCAACATGGAAACCATCTAATTCAAGTGTACATGTGATTGCTATAGCATCTCAGCACTTGTAAGTACTTCTCCCTGAGATGGCCCTGCAAGACGGACAAGTGCAACTGACCTCCTTTTATAGGTGGGGGAACTCAGCCTCCCTCAAATCCAAAGTGCTTTGCTCATGGGCCTCAGGAAAACTCCTGTCAGAGTAGGGACTGGAAAGCAAAGCTTATCCTTTCTTACTTCTTAATCTCCTCTTCACCCAAGCTCTTCACAAGGTTTAACACGTTTTAAATCTGCTGATAAAAAATATTCCAGCTGCTGCACTGGAAAATATGTAAATAATTCTTGTGTTTTGCCTCTTACTGCTTACCCTGTGACAAATTCCAGCCAGGGTGGGGGATGAGGAGCACTTTCACCCAGCCACAGCTGGAACGTGTTGGCAGTCAGTTTTAAGCAGCAAGTTCACATCTCCAGCAACACACCAAGTTCTCCTTTCAACAGTTTTCTTGGTGTACTGCAGCTCCTTTAACAAGTTGCCTGAGTCTTGTTCTTTATCCCCAGAAAGCCTTCACAGTGTCCTCAGCAGAATCTATTTCTTCCATGACATATTGCTGTCAGGAGTGAATTCCAGGTTTAGCTGCATAATGTGATAACTGAAAACAAGCAGGAACAAGATTACTTCAGCCATAGCCCCCACTCTTCAGGTGGGCTGTCAGGGACAGGGGCTTTCAAAACGCCTTTCTCTCCCCAGTCGCCTGATTTCAGGAGAGTACAGAAATTCTGACAGTATTTTTGGATGTAACATTGAGCATGCGAGATGAGTCCTTGCAGCCTCCCATGTTGTAATGACCTTTTGGCTGTGGCAGAGCTGCTTTAGAGATGTTTAGAGTTTAGAGACACCGACAGAAATTCTGAAATCGTAAGGCCAGATGGGAATATTGGATCGGTTCTTCAAACCGGCAGTATAACACACACAACAGAGTTTCATCCAATTATGCCAGCACGGAGCCCAGGAACATGTGATTGTTGCAGCTGGTTGAAAAAATACTAATTACTTTTCAAAGGGTATATACATTATATATCAAATACATATGCTAACATATGCAAATTTTCTTGTGTGCAAAAAATAAAAATGTAGTGATGTTCAGGATGTTTTTTTGCTGTCAGTGTACAAGTCAGTTTGGAGCATTAAATAAACGTTCCCAAAGTGAAAGGCGTCTTTCCTTTCCTGGTGAAATTCCAGAAAACAGTATCTAGGATTTAATTCCTTAAGGAGATTCCTATTTTGTTTAAAAAAAGAAAATGTGAACGAACTCCAGCTGCTTTACCACTCTGTGACCTTGAAGGAGCAATTCACATATCTGCTGGAGGTTTCCAGCCCCTAGGGAGCTGTCCAGGAGATCCCACCTGGCCTTCATAAGGGTGCTAGGGGCTGGGTCTTCAGCTGGGTCTTCTATTGTACCTGTCAGCCCTGTGCAGATGTTTTCAGTCCTTGGGGGTGTCCCCAAGGGCACTAGAGACCATCCTTTCTGTTGCAATAAGACCTGTACACATTAGAGCAGAAAATGCAGAGCAGTTGGGGAACTGTACGCTGCAGATAGACTTGCTGATGGATGCCTCCATCCTTGGCTCACAAATAATCTGGAGACTGTCATTTTAATTCCCATGACACCTTCCATCCTCAGCCACTCTGCTCCCCACAAGTCATTCAGGTGACAGTCACTGCACGAGCTGCAGTGGCATTGAGCTGGTCTCAGCCCACCGCGGCCTCCAAGGGAGCACATTTACACAAAGCCTGCTTCGCTTCCCTGGGTGTCCAGGGGACAGGGCACTGCAGGCTGCCACCCTCCCTCCTAAAGCTGCTGCACAACAGTCCCTCATGAGGGACTGCAATTTCGAGCTCAGGCAGGGAAGGAGACATCTCCAGTGTCTCCTACCCCTTATGGTGGAGGCAGCTGGTTCCTCTCCTTCCCTGAATGTGAAGCACCCAATGGAGTCCTCGCCTGCCTTAGCCAACTTTTTTTCCCCAAACCACTGGAAGATATGGGAGCCTCCGAGCCTATGCAGTCTCATCCCACGACCTTAATGCAAATTTTTTGAGACTAAGGGCATAATAGGAAAGAAGCTGGGAACTGAGCCATGTTGTAAGGTAAGTGACTTGTCAGTTTATTGAAGTTATATCTTGTCCTTTACACAGGGAACAGCCTTAGGAGACTGAGACAGGGCTGCCATCAGGTGCATGGGAGGGACACCAGAGAGGTGCTGGGAACAAGATGGCCTGCCAACACCCTGGCCAGAGGGCAAACGAAGGTGTCGTTCACTATGGAGGACATGGTAGGATGCCCAGATCAGAAGTAACCCATTTCCCACAAAGCTGCCAGCCCTGGGAGCTGTTGTGCCTTGGAAGACTAATAAAGCACATTGACCCCAAGCTGTGTGGTTTCAGTTCTTGACCCAGAGATCAGAAGCCAGGAGGAACACCACACTCACCTCGCTAGATCTCCTCTGCAGTATGAAGCCGGCGGGGGGGAGGGGTTGGCAGATTTTGCTCATGGTGATCCATCAACCTGTGTTCATCATAGAGACCTAAATCATCATCTCAGGGGAGCAGCAGATCAATGACTCCTCTGCATAAATCTGTGGACCCCTTTCCAAAGACTGCAATGGTATATATTAGTGTGGCCTGAGGTGGGAGTCTGGAGAGCAACCAGCACCCTTGGATGCTTGAATGAGAAGCCACTGTGGTGGCATTTCAGCTGTAACTGAGGGGCTCGACTCGATGCTTGGCATGATTTATGTCTCTCATCCTCAAGGCCAGCAAGTGAGGTCTCCCATGCAGAGCACAAAGGCCACTCGTTTCCTTCCAGTCTCCTCTCCCACTCAGCCACGTCTCCCCTGGATCTTCTCCCTGGCAGCACAGCTTTGACACTTCACATACCAATGCCACTGAGAAGGCTGATTTCTGATTTGTGGTCCTTTATACCTGGAAGGGTAGGAGTGATGTGTCCTGCAAAAATGTCCCCTCCCAGTTGCACAAGTCCGTCCTCCACCAGGCAACCGGGTGAGATCCCTCCAGGGAAGAATGCACCCACAATGTCTGCAGAAGGGACAGGATCATGGACGGACATGGTCCATTGCAGGAGAGGCAATGAGGCATGTGACACCATCCAAAACTCTCCAAGCCTCCCTCTAGCACCTAACATGCCCCCTCACTTGCAGGACTGTTGAGATTGTTTGCACATATGGGTTTTCTGGCTGCAGCTTGGATGTGCAACAATATACTGGTGGCAAAGTAGACCACCCAGAGAGCTACTTCTTCTGACTGATGATTTCTGGGTTTTAAATGGTCGGAGGTTGCTTCCACTGTTGCACTGCTCACATCTCAGTGAGTCTCACTGCCCACACACTCCCAAAAACATGGGCTGCAGTGGACAGCACACTGATTTCTTCCTGGGAAGCCTGGCCAGGAACACAGCCACCTCAGATCATCATGGACGCGGTGGCTCCTCTCATTGCAAATCACCAGGAACTTCTCTACTAAGGGGAACAGTGGACAGCAAATTATTTTTTTTCCTGGCTTGCAATATTGCTGGATGACATTATTTTTATTAATAACATATTCTACCATGCTGAAGCCCATGGGTCACAGCCTACTCCAGCAGAGAGAGGTTCAGAGCTGATGGCAGGTGTCAGCAGGCAGGGAACCGGTGTAAATGAAGTCATCAAACATTAAAAAAGAGGAAAAGCAGTCAGGGCTGCAAGGGAAGGAAATATTATTATAGCAGACGGGTGGAAGGAGATGGAAGGCAGGGAGCAGAACAGACTCCGTACTATAGCATTAGAGCCGCTTTCCTCTATACCCAGCTGCCGCTTGGCTTCAGCCTCAGCTGCTTGTGGCTGAACAATTACATAGTTTGCAGCTCCTGTTTGGGTTTACAGGGTTTAGTTTTCCCTCATTGCTCCCTTTCAATTCCTTTCTGCCCCTTGTCCATTCTCCCTCCACCACTCTACACCGGGCTATGCCAGCCAGGGTGAGCTCACGAGACTCAGTTTAAAACCCTTGGTGGGTCCTCTCCATTTTGCCCTTGACCATTTTCCCTCTTTGTAGGGGACAGGGAGCTCGGGGAACTGAACTAAAGCATCCACCTCTCACCTGCCTCCAAGCAACCTGCTCTGCTTTCCTGTGCCTCAGCTTCCCCGGCTGCACCATGGCCTCAGTGCACCCTCGCAGCGAGCCAGCAAGGCTGGCCGAACCGATCTTTGCAAATTGCTTTCTAATCCCCAGAGAGAACAGCAAAGTATGATTAATATGACTATTTATTTTGCAGGCATGCGGGAGGTAAAGGTGGAAGTACTAAGACATATATTTGATTTGGCAAATTAACACATCATAAGACATAACCATAAAAAATGCGCAGCCTCCTAAAATTGCTTCACTACCCCCCCCATCCCTGCTGGATGAGCTGTAATGAGAGAATAAGGTAAGAGAGCTGTCAAGATAATCTTCCTTGTTATACTCCATGTAGTTGCAGGGATGGAAGTTGCAAAAATAACAACGTCCTGCAGTTTTCAGGCCAGACCTCTCCATTAGTGAGCAAGGCTGCACAGCTCCGGTGTTTCCAGGCGCTTGCTCCATGTAATGAGTGCCACCCGCTGTGGAGTGAACTGTTCTCCATCCTTCTGCTTTCCGTGGGCAGACCACCCCCTCCGACAGAGACGTGCAGGTGTCAGTGCAAGACATCACCTCCCTCCTGAGCAAGGCTCGTCTGCAAAGTCCCCCCCCCATGCAAACGCATTGAGCTGGATCAGCTGCTCATGGAAACCCTGGGGCAGCTGCGGGTTTGGGAGAACTCTCCTCCCCAGGGGTCTGATGCCCTCCTGTTCACCACTGTCATTTGGTGGAAAGCTGATGAGAGGTTTTTTAACATTTGAGCTGCTTGGCTGGCCAGAGGGGTGGCTCTCAGAGGAGGGGGGCAACTCCAGATAAGCATCACAACGGGAGTGTCCTTTCTTGCTGGCCAGGTAGACATGGTGTCAGAAATGCTGGGGCAGGTCCCTCCTCCCCAGTGGTGGACACTGAAAAAATCAGGCATTTAAACCAAAGTCAACCACCTCTACCTCCCTTTCCTGGGCATGGAGGGCAAGTCTTGCTTGAGTTCACTGCTGTGGGCTAAGGTTGACCATGGGGCATAAGAATTTTATTTCTCTGCACAGATGAGAAAGGGAACCTGTGATGACAGATCAAGTTTCAACACTCACACTCTGGAATTGCAGCGTTGGTGCCTGGAGTAGGCAGTGTTGCCATAACCAGGGTATATCTCCAGCCCAGTGGGCCATACATGAGGCAGGTTGGCATGAGATCTTTTAGAGGTAGGAGGAGAAAGCTGTAAACTGGCAGGTCTGACACCACATCCTGGGCTTAAGTTTTCAGTCTCAACACTTGCACCACCAAGATTAACACAGGTTTCTGGGGAAGCCCTTAGGAAGTGTATATATCCTGTTCACAGCATCTACTGCTTTCCGTCTTAAGGTGGTCACCAGCCAGCTGGGTCTGGCAGAGAGGCCCTGGAGCAGGACGAAAGTCTGGCTATGGTGGGTGAGAGCTCTGGGAAAACGGGTAAGACTGTACAGGTCCAAACCTGACCTGTGGCTTCACGCTGGGATTATCACCGGTGACACTGCTGCCTGGTTTCTCACATGTTTCAAGGCAGACTGCAGTTATGGCCGTGCATTTGGAAGCTCAACTGGCTCTTGCAGTTAACAGCTTGGCTTTTCACATCCACCTTGCAGATCACAGTTGGTGAGAACTGCTTTCCATCCCTGCCAATTTTCCAAGCGCTGGTCAGGGCTGCATGAGCAGCTCTTCTCCTTAATGATAACATGGTATAGGTTTAGAATAAAATGTCAGCATAGTTCTAAATCAAGGAGTTTGCCATTCACAGGCTGCTGCAGCCCCACTAATAACCCTGCTACATTTCAAGGCAGACCTGGATGTTTTTTTCTCTCGAATACCCTGTGCCCAAGCTTGTCCTCCTGATGCTGGCAAGTGGGAGTCAGCCACATATTTCTCACAGTCTTTGGACCACACAGGTGCCCAAAGGGGCTGCATGTCTTCGACACCTATGCAGGATTTTGTAGTGAGCTACTGGGAAGGCATCTCCTCATCCGAGTGGGGCAATGGCAGACTCTATATAGCAAGTGCTGAATTTCTAATAGGAGATGTCCAGAGCAGCTTCCCCACCTGATTGATGGCATGGTCACTGTTACAGAGGGTGACACCTGCTGGGATCCTGCTGCCGGGTTTAGCCCCATGGATATGAGAAAGTACAACTTTATTTCCATCCAGCCACACCAGGCTGTGGCAACACAAAACCAGGCAGAGCTCCCACCCCTGTGCATGCTGGGGACTGACCCTGGTGCACACTGAGGGGGAACAGCATGAGTAAGAGTGAAAACTAGAGCCTATCTGCAAAGGCATGTGCTGCTGCCAATAAGGAAGGGAAGTATTTTGAATTCAGTCGAGGCTTTCTCTGGCTCAGGGTGACCTTTAAAGAGTCCACATCCCAGTTCGCCATTTCCAGCAGAGCTGGCATTGCAGTCAGCTCTCCGTTCTCATCGTGATTATTTTTTTCTTTTTCAGATGAATTATTTATGCAGGTTTTTAGGGGTGTAGCTTTCATCACTCCAACCAAGAGGAAATGGTCAGATCACAAAGCAGGCTACAGTATATGGCCCTGGGGATAATATTGCCTTTGGTAACACTCCTTCCCATGGTGTTTCTCCGAGGAAACCTAAGAGCAGGAAGGTTTATGAACCTGATCCTGTCAGACCCCACAGAGAGACTTAGCCTAAACATCTGAAGGATGAGAGTTACAGAGAAAAGGGAGTAGAGGGAGAGAGTTTGTAGCAACAGCTTGAAATAAGAGGGAAGATTAGGACAAGAACAGAAAGGAAATTGGAGAAATAACACCATCTGATTTACCACTCAAGCACGCAATGTTTGTCATATTAAAATAAAAACAGTAGGGAATGATTCCCCAAGGAGACCTCCTTATCTGACTGTATTAATGCAAGATAGACTTGTGTGCTTGCAGACAGTGAGACACAGACACTGACAAACACACAGGCGGCGGATTGCCTTCAGAATGGGAAGCGAACAAGGCAAGAAATCTTTAATCTGCACTTGCAGAGCAATAAACAAATGTGTAGACATGTCTATGATGCCCACAAAAACAGATACCATACATTTCCCCCCTTCTACCCCTGTAAGAGAAGGGCCCTGGGAGGGAAGGGCTGCCTCACTGCATATTCTTATGACAGCTTGAATTTAGCAGGGAAAGTACCTTGCAGGGTGCTGACAAGAGAAATCTCTCTTAGAACTCACCCTCAGTTTGCCTGATGTCCTGGGAGAGCCCACAGGGATGCTACATGCACAGCAAGCCCCAGGACAGCAGAGCCATCCTCCTTCAAAATGCAGGGCTGCAAATCTGGGCAGGTGGAGTGGCTCTGTCCCCTGCTGAGCCATCCCTGAAGCAGGACCCACAGACTCCTGAAAATGAGCGTTCAGCTGTGCCGTGAATTTGACTCTGAGCATCTTTTTCCTTCTTCCTTTCCATCTGCCTTCCTCTACCACCCCAAAATCCACTGCTTTACACTAATCTTGAAGCTTTGTCTGGGCTCCAGCTGGCTCAGCCTAGGGCTTTTCCAAGCTGTTGGCAATCCTGCCCCATCTCACGCTTTGCTGAAAGCTGGGGAGAAGAGTCAGGTGTTCTCCATTGCATGGAATAACAAGACCCTACAAAACTAGTTTGCCATGGTCATCTCTGTACAGCACCTAGTACAGAATGGCTGAGATCAATGCTGAGCCTTGCTGCTGATTTCATGCAATGCAAACACATAACTACTAGCAACCTTGATGCTACAGTGTTGGAAAATGATGTTTTAAACACAACCCTTTAAAAAGCAACAGAGACCAAGCAAACAGATGCCCTAAGAGCTTGACAAAAACTCAAATCCTCTTCAGGGGGAAATTAGCAAGCACTGCTGCTGGCTGGATCCAATTTATTAAGGTCTCAGAGCAGGCAATCATGAAGAAAAGAGATAAATAATCTTCAGAGAGAACAATCGCAGATCAGTTGTGACATAATCAGGAGACCAGTTTCTCAGGGCTGAGGAGAGGGGATGCCAGGCCTTTCTCTCATTAATCAGAAATAAAAGCCAGAAATATGTGTCTATCTCTGCTCTACAGCAGGGCTGCAATTGATTGTTAATTGTTCTCTTTGAAGATTATTTATCTCCTTCCCTCAGGATCGTTCCCTCCTCCCCACTCTGCTCCTTCCCATAAAAGAGAATGACCCTAATGTATCTATAAAGGAGAATTTGCAGAGCAAGAGACACTTTGCAGTGTCGTTACGAGCTCCCAAGCAGTCGGATGGGTAAAGACGTTACCCATTACAGTCACAGTTTTGTCTGTTTAGTGGGAAAGGGCAGATTGTAACTTTAAGAGAGGCATCAGAGAGTTGATAGATGGGAAATCAAGCTGCATTTCCTTCTCTCAGGCTCTCAGTGCTCTTGGGTTAGGCACTGTGTGATGTATGGAGCAAGGTTTGGAGCCCTGAGAGCGCTAATCCTGTAATGCTGGTAACAGCAGGGTCCTGGCAAAGACCTCTTGCAACCTCTTGCTGCTCAGCAAATTATGCACAGTTGAGTCTAAGAGGGAGACTGGGGTGTCTGTATTTGAGGGTTATCTTATTTTTTAAAGATTTTATTTAAGACTACTTATTTTTAGAGCTTTATTGTATTCCAAGGGTCTTATTTTGGCTGAAGTACATTATTAGGGATGCCAACCCAGTCACCAGGGATGCCAACCAGAAACTTTTAAACCCTGTTTAAATGCTTTGCCCAGCAAGCACTGGGAATGGGAAGATGCCAGGGATGAGATCACTAATATTCAGTGCTTTGGGGAGGTAGCATGAGGTGTGTTGTACCAGGAAGGGCAGATACCTGCCCATTAGCCTGGTCTCCACATCCTTGCTGCTGCATGGAGAGAGCAGGGTGACCGAGTGGCACAGCGTGGTCCCCTGAGACTCCTGGGATGATATTCGCACCTGGACATGGGTGTGAGACATGGCAGAAGAGGAACTGCGCCAAGGAAGAGCGCAGCAAAGCGTTCCCCTCTCCTGCCTAGAAGAAAGGAGAGGAGGGAGCTCGGAGGAGCAGCTGCTCTTCTCCGTGCTGGGTGACGAGGGCTCATTTCTCCTGGCACATCTCATTTCTGAACGTGGGGCTGGCAGCTGCCTAGTTCCTCACTTGCTTTCCCTGTGACGTGCCCTGACATGCTGCAGTAAAGCTCTTTCACTGCCCAGCGCACTCAGACACTATGTCTCATCCGTTTATTTGTTTCTTTTTTCTGGCAGGTTTTCTGAGTCTGAAGTGGAACATTTCTCCCCTTTCCTTTGCTAGACCGTGCTTGCTCACGCCGCTTGGCAAGGCCGGCTTGAGGACCGGCTGCAAACCGGTCTGTGGGGCAGAGCAGCCCGCTGCTGCCCTGGCAAGAAGAAGCGTGGGCACCCCAGGACCTCGCATGCAACACGTCCAGTTCTGAGACTGAGGGGTTTATTTCCCAGTGAGAAGGCTCAGCCTGAGGGCTGAATGGCTGAAAGCATGCTATACAAGTCAGAAAGCCGAGCTGCAGGAGGAAATCAGCCTGGCGTGCGTCACCCAACACCCACCTCATTGTGAGCAAGTGGGAGGGAACAGCACATCTGACCAAACGACCCCACTCTATCATGGGAAGGACCTGGACAAGATAGTGGTGAGGGGAAGAAGCACCCATTGTTTTTACTCAGGCTCGTTTTCCCTTGTATGTGAAACAGAAATCATCTGTCTGCCTGCTGAAGGGTTGGCAAGACAAGATCTATTACTGGATGGAGTCATAGAGGTCTCAGACTAGAAGCAGCTAAAGAAGGGCAAAGGATGATAATCATTATTACAGAAGATATCCCCAACTGTGGAATCAGCATGTCTCACTAGCCTTGAAAAATGAGCATCCTGAAAAGAAGAGCAGCCCTGGAAGAAGCCAGCTGCAAGGAGGGACCTCTCCATGCCACTTGCTCCTGGCTGTGGAAGACAGCTTCCCCTGCCTTCAGCATCCACATCCTGGGCCAGATTTTCCGGGGAAAAAAGTCTGCTCAGTTCTCAGCATACACACAACCTGTTGCCATCCCTTTGAAAGATCTGGTCCCCTGTTGGGTGGCTAACTGGAGCCTGGAAAGCATCCATGCTTTGGTTCTGCCTCTCCGTGTGGTTACGCACAGAAATGCTGTTTTGCAGGATGTGGTGCTTTAAAAAAGGACCTTGATCCTTCACTCAAAGCTCATAGCCCAGCTTGCTCAGAATGTACTCTCTGCAGTTGGAAAAGGATGCTAACTTGATTTCAACACTTGCTGTTTCCTGCCAAGATTTGTAAGAAGGGAAAACCCACTTAAAATGCCTCTTCCACTTGTGTTTCTCAGCTTGAAACGGTCATTAATTTTATTTTTACTTACAGAGGACATTGTCCATCATTTCAGGAAAAAAAAAAAAGTTTTGAAATCAAAACATGCAATGGTAATGCACTAATTTTGATTAAATTCTTGATGGGAAAATTCAACAGATCCTTGATTAGGATTTTGATGAAAATCAAAGAGACGCAAAGTAGCCAACAGCACAGAAGTCAAAGCACTCTGGGTGGGCAAGGGGGAATCAGCCTGGCTGAGACTCATTTCAGCTCCCCTGCACCAAGGAGTGGTCATTGGCTGTTGGCCAGTCTCCAACACGGTTCTTTCCATTTCATTTCCCACAACCTATAAATACATTAAAAATAAGAACCTTGGTTTTATTCCAGTTCAGAAGTAGGGGGAAAACAAAGCAAAAAAAGAGAACAAACTTTTAACAAACGCATTTTCCTTGTAAAGTAAAACTGTTGTTTTCCAGCTTGCTGACAGGGGAGGTGCCGGGGTACTTGTGACTTGGTGAAAAGGCACATCAGCTTTGTTGCAGGTCTGATGTGTGCAGAAATATTCCCTATAACAAATTCTAAGTGTTCTGTACCAGAAAATATTTGTCTTCTGCATAGCAGTTAAAGGGATTCTTCCACAGTTCTCTGCACTGGGGTCATTCGAGTCCTGGTACAACAAATACTGCATCTAATGAGAGAGAACAGCGCTTGATCTCCAGTTAAAGGCAATCAAAATCCATTTGGCATGGTAAGTTCAGAGAGGGAGGAGGAGAACAAGCACTGAGTGAACAAAAGAAGCCCAAACAACACGTGGATCCTGGAGAGCAGGTGAGACATCAAAGAGCACCACGAGGGAAACACCAAAAACAACCTGAAAATCACAGGAGAGGTTCCTTGCATGTGCTTCTGGCTCAATTTGAGTGATATTCCGTTGCACACAGGGGAAGCAGAAGGATGCTTTGTGCTCTGCTATTTCTTTCCTGAGGAGAAAAGCAGCCCCCTTCACTTCACTGTTGCCCCAGAGCTTGTGCAGGTCACTCTGCATGGAGATACGAGCATTTGGACAGCACATAAACATCACACTGGAGAGTCCTGTTGGGTCCAGGTGGCTGTGGGCACCCAAGCCCTCCTGCTCCGGGGGCTCACTGCAGTGATGACTTAAAATACAAGTGACCACATCTGACAATTCCCTTGCATCTCTGTGCATTACTTGCACTCATCAACAGCTATGCAGCAGCTGGGGGAGCTGACGAGGGTGCTTGAGAAGCACCTGGACGAGGATGATTAGTTGTGATCTCTCTTTAAACTTCATCATGTTGAGCACTTAAGTGAACAGAGACGAGAGGACTAGCACTGCCAGGCTGCAAACCAGGGCCCTGAACCCAGCACTCTCCAGCGACGACAGAGACAAGACATTAACATTTTCACCATCCTGCAATACACGTGTGACACTTCTGCTGTTACAATCTGCAGGAGTTTTACACAACCTCCCCATCCCTGCAAGGGAGCAGAGCTGGATATGGTGTCTGGCAGGCAGCAGATGCCCAGCTCGCTTCAGTCACTCAGATCCTCCATCAGACTCTTCCCCGTGGTACCGTGACAGTCTTTCTGGTGATAAATCACCCCTTGCAGGGAGCTCAGGTGGAGAAAGGTGACAGAAGCTGCCGAAGGGCAGCAAAGGAAAAAAAGAGGCAGTCTCCACGCAGATGCCCCTTGCCCCATGGTTAAAGGGGAAACAAAATCCCAAATCAAAGAGGGGAAATAAAAAATATAGCAAATATGTCCCTTCACTCTGCAGCTGTCACCTGTGAGTTTGCATAAAGTTTATGACACTCTTTCATTGCTAGAAACCAGCAGTAAAGGATCCAGGTGTTTATATGGCAGCTCGGCTCTGCTTCTTGAGCAGTAAAAGTTGCTGGGTCAAACACACAATGGGGACCCAGACCCAGACCTGCTGTGTGTCTGCAGAAGCAGGGCCAAACACTGCATGGTGGCCCTGAGGCGCTGATGCTCCTAAGCACCTGAAAATGTCCTGATGGATGGCAACAGGCAGAGGGAGACAAAATGAATGCACCAGTGCATGCCTGCAATGGTGGCAGGGTGTCTGTACCACCACGGCAGCTGCTTTTTATGGAGTTGAGGGACTAAACAGAGCTGTGAAGATTTTATAGCTGAGAGTCAGTGGGGTCAATGCGGTGTTCTTTTGCCCCATCTGTTTGTGGAGAAATCTGAGGCATGGGCAGGAGGCCCTCACATCCACTGAGCATCCCACCTCAGCCCCCACAGCCACTCTGTCCCCCAGGTGGGACCGGTTCCTGTGCAGTAGTTACGGGGCAATGCAGACCCCCAGCACATAAGGACGTAGCAGATCCCATCAGGATTTTGCCTCTGCTCTGCTCCTGGCATGTCACAACCCTTAGCAGCTGCCCCTTGGTGAGGATGAGGAGACCGACCCTCTCTGACCTAGCCAATGCCCTCGAGACTCTGGAGTGAAAAGCTAAACCGGACTGGTGGGACCTGCCCTTGTCAGTCTGGTAGCAGTGACACAGAGGGTTTCTGGAGGAGCTGGAGACACTCAGTGCTCTCCGCGTTTGCTCAGGGGTGGCTTGCCTCTGGCAGGGACATGACTGGGCAGGGCTGGTCACAGGAAGAGACTCCAGGCTAGCCCGAGCTGTGTATCAGGACTCTTAACGGTACAGCCACAGGTATCTGTTTATTCTCACTTCTCTCCCCATAGTTACTTCAAGGGCCCAGCACAAATTTTCCAAGCTCTGAGTACAAAAGCCAGCATCTGTCTCAAAACACTTACCTTTGAGAGAGGCAAGGCACCCTGGGGCAGGAATGCCAGCCAGGTCTGCAGCCACTGGGCAGGTCGGGACAGAGGTGGGAGGTCAGCAGAGCCCTTGCAGTGGAGCCCAACCACCTCCTGCAGGGATGCCTTCGATGAAGACAAGCCCCGTGGATGGCTCTGCTCACCTCTGACACAAGGGGTCTGATCACAGCTTGACAAGACGACACAGTGGTTACGCTGCTGCGAAGCAGAGCTGCAGGGAGAAAGGAAAAACAACACAGCTGTCAGACTTCCCTCTCCAGGTAAACTGCCCCAGAATAAACTTCTGACACCAGCCAGGCTGAGACTGTAACATCTTAGCACCCCGCAAGGGGCAGCTGGGGAAGAAGTAAATTCCTCTTACAAGGAGGCATGGAGCCGTTTTCTGTAAGGCATAGCAGGGTCGCTTGTTTCGAAACACCTCAAAGTTGCGTTTCATTGTCTGCCTGCTAAAGGCCCACACCTGGGGTTTCTCGCACTTGCACAGATCTTCTGGTGTGACACCAGCCGGGTGCTGCTCCCTGGGCACCTTCCAGTTCATTAGCCAGCATCTGGCTGACATGCTGTTTGTTTTCTCGCCTTCTTCCAACAGGGAAAAGCCTGCTAAGGAAGGTTGTGCTTTGGTTGGGTTTGTTTTGTGCTGGGGAGGAGGAGGGTGCTTGGTCACTGTGCTTTTGCTGCGAGCTGCTGGTGGAGGAGGCAGCCTCTTTTTTGGGACTCCCATGCTTTTACATGCACAGGGAGCTAAGGCACCAGTCCCTGGAGAACGGTGTCTGAGAAACGTGTTTGTCACTCACAGGGCTGCTCCATCAGCTCCAAGATACACCACAAGGCTGCATCCTCATCCACCCACGTGGACAAGAGCTGCTTCAGCTCTGAGGGCCTTGACGTTTCTGCTGCTGTATCAGGACTTCTCCATACAGTTTGAGAAGTCCACTGTCATGCCTCTCCCAGTCATCTGGGCCTTGGCTGAGTGCTGCACCAAGCTCAGTCTGAGGGCTCACGCTTGCAGGTGGCTGACTGCAGGGTACCAACTTCCCATAGACTGGCTAGGCCTTGGTGAATGTCGGCACATGTGCTTTCAGCCCAGGATGAATACATTGCAAAGGGATTTCGTGCACATCTCTGCTCACACAGAACAAGCTAAGCTGCATCACAGTTACCGTGGATCAGCTTGCAATGGATGTGGCCATGAGCTGGAGTTTGCTTCTGACTGGAGCAGAGTCCCTGTTCCCTTCCCTGTAGCCAAAAGCAAGCATTCAGGCTGCATGCTGGCTGCATCTCCACATACTGACAGCCATCCCACCAGAGAGCTGTTTGCAACTAATATAGGCATTTTGGTGCCCTGGCTGATCTTGTCTGCTTGCTCCCTCCTCCTCCTCCTCACTGCTGGAGCTGCCTCTGCCACACGGTGTCTTGTTTCACGTTCCTGGGCTGTCTCCACAACAACACGGCAGCACAGATGTTGCATATGAACTAACACCACCATCCTCCTCTTAACCTGCCCAGCAGGATAAGGAGCAAGGCAGAAGTTCAGATGGTAGCCTGGGGAACAGGCTGGGTCTGCAAGGCCATGGAAATAGTGATGGAGGTGACGTATTCCAGGCTAGCTTGATTTTGAACCAGATCATACCGCTCCTGCCCCAACGCCAGAGGCACGTTCTGCACTTCCAGCTCCACACACCCCGTGACTGCACAATCAGCAGTGCCTCAGTGAGCTACAGCAAACCCACCACCAGGTTCCTGCGGGTCCTTCATCTAGCTACAGTGGCCAGGGAAAGTGCTAGACATGGGCTTGTCTACTGAGAACTTCAGAGAGCTTGGCATTCCCTACAGCTCTCCCCCACTCTGGTCCCCAGCTGGCATCTACCCTGATTCACACGCCCAGAAACTCATGGTACATTGGTAACTTAATGCAAACAGAGAAATCGCGTTATGAAAGGTGGCCCTGGGGTCGTCAGGCATCTGTTTGGTGTTGTTTGTAATCATGGAGCCAAACAATCGTGTAATCAGTGCTGCCAAGGTCTCCCTGAAAGAGCCCCACAGGTCCAGTATAGCCAACCGGTCTGTTGATGGAGCACAGAAGAGCAGAGAAGTGGCTCTTTCCTACTGTTCTTCCGATTCAGTTAACGTGTTTCTGATTTAGCAGGGCGCAGGGCTGGGGAGCATTCATGGCAGTCAGGGCTCTGTGTGCCTGGGAAGCCCTCCCATCAGAGCAAGACAAGCCCAGGCATCAGCAGCAGTTTTCTGCTTCGAAAATGAATTCATCCGTGGTGGAAGGTGGGAGGCAGACCAAGTACGGATGCTTTGACGTTGAAGTAACAGGTACAATGTTGTCCTGAGATGCCTTTTTCTCTTCCAGCCTGGTGGTGCCCTGCCAAGGGACTGGAGGGGAACAGAGACCTGAGAATAATTTTACGTTAGCTTCCCATATGCCCCCCCAGACTGCAGTTTCCTACACCACACTAGTCCGGCTCCACTGGACCTTCTCACGGCATCAAAATATTTTGCTTCAGTCTAAATTTTCTGTTGTTTCTGTCTTTGTTTGTTTGTTTGTTTAATTATCACTCTGTGGAAAATTTCGAAATGGCAACTGTTCCATCCCTTTCAGGGAAAAAACAAGCAGACACTGAAATGTTGGGATTCCCCTTGGAGCAAAAATCCCACGTCTCGGTGGCAGAGGTCAGTTCCTCGATTTGGCTGAGGCAGGAGGTGGCAGGGGATGAGGGTCCTGTGGTGATGTAGCTGGGCCCTTTGGTGAAGGCTGGGAGGAGGCTTGCAATGTCCTGGGCATCTCGTGTCCTTATCCCTCAGGAAACAGAGCCTGCAATCAGCCAGTCTCTCCCATCACTGGCACTACGAGGCAGTCAGGACGCTGGGTCCATGCAGGTCACTTGGAGAATGAGGCCTGGTTCCAGGTTGCTTCTCCAGGGCTCAGAAAGTTGTTCCCACTTTCAGATGAAGCCTTTCTCACATCTGCCTTCTGTGTGTCCTCCTTTTACTCTCCACTACACATCACCCCAAGTATGACAACCTCCTGTTCCTCTGCCGTCCTTTCAGGGGTCCCATATCTCTTCTCTGCTTTCCCAGCAGGGCTCTCTGACCTTCCCTTGCCCCCAGCATCTCCTTCGTTGCACTGCTGCTTCTCAAGGTGTTGGGTGGGATGAAATAGGGAGGAGCAGGGTTGCCTCCCCCATCACCTTTCCTGCCGAAGCCTGAGATGTTGAAGCACTGAGCCCCTAGCGGTGCACTGTGCAGATTTTCTGTTCCACCTTGCTCTCCACATTGTTCTGACAATCAACAAAGAAACTAGCAGTGCCCACTGCAGCTTGGTGCCGGGATTGGTGCAGTGCAGGATAAGTGCCCAGGTGCTGCTTGAAAGCAAGAAAATGTGTCCACAATCAGGGCTTCATATGGGAAAGAGCACCATGGTCCAACATTTTCTCCAGGCCTGCTCTGCTGCCTTTTGGTCCCTTGAGCTTCAGTGGGCTCCAGTACAATCTCCCTTGGGTGCCTTGGGGCTCTTTTTCTCCAGACCTTCTGCATTCCTGGACACGACCTGTAGTTCCCCACCTTCTTCTATCCCTCAGGGCCATTTTTTTACCTTCTCCTCTAATCAGTGTCACTTAGGGCTGGCCCTGCTGTGGTTTCAGCATGCAGCTGCTGGCCTGTAGCACCGTAACTAGCTGTCCCAGGACTCAGCAGCAGCTCCTCTGAGAAGACAAATCGGTCATTATGCATCTGAACAAATAGATTTCATATTCCAAATGGAGAGATCTGTCAGCGGCTCCATTCCTCTGGGAAGCCATGAATGTCAAGCCATTTAAGAGCCCTTTCCTAATGATGCCCCTGGTGAGCAGCAGTGAAGACGTATAGCCCCAGAGCTCAGTGAGAGTTTGCTGGAGACTATCAGGGTAGAGGGGAAGATTAGGAGGCATTAGCACAGCAGAATGGCTCGTTCCAGCACGTCCTCCGGAGTCCTGCACAGCAGAAAAGGAGCACGAGGCATGGGCTCAGATTAATGGCTTCTTCACAAACTGGCTTTGCCTTCTGACAGAGGAGAAAAATGATTGTGTGCACACACACACACACACACATGCACATGAACGAGGGGAGATGGGCCGTTCTGCCTGACTAGTACATTTTGTAATGGAGAGCCTCGCCAGAAGAAGGAGGAAAAGATGAAGCAGGGCAACGGGAATGTGGTCCCTCTCTGACCCGCTGTGATGCTTATTGACTGCAGACCCTGCCTGCAGCACGTCAACGTTTGTCCTGGCACTGGTGCCTCTGTCACCCCTATCCCCTAAAGGGAAGCTCTCTGCAGGGCTGGGGGAAGATCATCCGGATTTGGAGACCTTCTCCCAGGTCAGCAGGCTGCAAGAGCTGTCAGCCTCCCCCAGCAGCACAGGGAGGGTTGGTGTGGGGTGGGAGCCGGGACTGTCTCCAGGGGCAGGAACCGGGGTTCCTTGCTCCCAGATGAAGGGCATGGAGACACAGCGATGTCTCAAGCCCATCCATACGGCAAGACCATCGCTTGGCTTTCTGCCACTGCCCACATAAGAACTCTGATCTGGAAACCAAATATTTCACATTGAAAACAGGCAGGAAGTAACACTGCCCTGGATAGACACACACCCCACCCCCCCAGCTGCCCCCATGCCCTTCTTTGCTGGATTTGGTCCAAACCTGCAAGTGGTGTCAATCACCTCAAACCAGAGCTTTTAGGCAAATTGGGGTTTCCAGAAAATACAGCTGTGCTGAGTGTCGCCAAGCACTTTGGAAACTTCTCCCGTCAGATGCGTGATGTGGTAAGGTCTTAAAAAATAGCAGTTGCATTTTGGACAAAACAAAACAAAAACATCTACACTGGATAAAGGTGACCAGATTCAAACACCCAGCTGCAAGGAGCATGGGCAATTTTAATTAGCGTTCCCTAAGACCCCTGAACTTAAACACTCGCGCTGATAACCACTGCCTGTATATGAAACGTGGTCCTGTCTTCTTCTAAATGTGTTTTCCAACCTGTGTGTTATCTCTTCAGATGGAGCCATTTGTATTAAGAGAAGAAAAATGCAAGTATCTAGAGGCCAGCTTTAATAAAGTATTTGATACAGTGCCTTGCAAAATTGTACCTGGCAAATGAATTCCAATTGGAGTGGATACAAGCTGAGACATCTGACGGAAAATTGGCTTAAGGTGTGTAAACACAGAGCCATGATAAACTACAGGGGACCGCGTGGGGAAGGAGGTGTCCAGAAGGTGCCACGGGGATCGATGTTAGAGCTGGTTTAGTTTAACATCTTTATTAATGACAGGGAGGGAGAAGTAAACAACACATTAATAACATCCTGGGATGATACTAAGCAGCACAACTCCCTAGACAGAGCCAAGAGGAAGAATTCGCAGAGCAAGGACTGACCCTGCAAAGCTGCTTGCTTTTTGTTATCAAGGTCAAGGAATAAGTTGTGAACAGGCCATGGGAGAGGGGCTCTTAGGGGAAAAGGGGTCTAGATGAAGCGCCCAGGCAGGAAACATGAGATGAACGCTGTGAGATACAGACGGAAAGCAAGTTTGGGGCAAATCCCGTGCTATAGCCCTCCAAGAGCCTCTGATTTGTCCCATGAAGGGGTACTGCACGCACATGCAACAGGTTGTACAGATCAGCAGCTATGCCTCCACAGCTAGAGTCTCCCTTCAAGGTGTCGTGCTCCTCTAGGGAATCTCCAGGCAAGTGCTTAAAACTAGAGATGCTGTCTTTCCCAGCTCCAGAGCAATTGCACTCGTGCTAAGGAGCGCTGTGTTGGTGAGGGGGATATAGATAAGCAAGCGTGAAGTGCTTGATCAGTAAGATCACTGCTTTTGGAAATCGGTGATTGCTTGATACCAGCTATCATCCTTTTATTTCATTTATGTCATCTTTTGGAGGGCAGTCCTGGCTGGGCAAACACGTGTATACATGCACACTTCATGCTTCAGAAAGACTAATTTTCCACATGTCAAGGGAACTATGAGCAAAACTGCTGGGAAGGAAGATGACGGCAGGAAAATTAGATGTTGAATGTTGAACAAGTAGAGATGGTGCAGGAAAGAGCTGCAAAAATGACTGTGGAGCTGGAAGAAAAACAACCTTGCAACGAGAGACTGAAAAATCTTGATCTGTTTAGCTCATCAAAAAAAAGATCGAGATTTAACTGATTGCAGTGTGTAAGTACCTTCCCAGGAAGAAACTGCAAGGTGTGAAAGGCTCTTCAGTCACGTGGGGAAAGGAACAAAAGAGCAAACAGCTGGAAATTAAGGTCGGACAAATTCCAGTAAGACTTAAGGCCCAGATTTGCAGCAGAAAATGTGACCAGACATTCAGTCAAAATCCCAGGGATGTGGTAACTTCTGGGACGTGGTAATTGCTTCACAGCTTTAAAGCAAGGGATGATTTTCTGTAAGATGCTCCAGTCAAATACATGGTGCTGGACGCCATTCAGTAGAAACCAGATGCAACTCCCCGCTCCACACAAGAGGGCCGTGCTGTAAAGCGGGTCACGACAGATGACCTGTGGTTTTCTTCCAGAATTACTTGGCTGAAAGAGGATGTTTAAATACCTTATGCTGCGTCTCGTTCCTTTTCATTCCACAACTGCTGGCATATCCACTGAGCAGTTTATTATAACCTCATTACAGCCTTAACTACAGATCCGCTTTCCTCTTCTTTTGTCCTGTCTAGATACTGTGGAGTACTTGGTTTTGTCGTGTTTGCTGCTCCAGTGTCTGCATTTACCCCACACTGCTGTCTGTCATTTCAAAGCACAGTCCACTGCTCCCCACATGTTTCCCACACCTGTGGTTAAAATCTCTGTAGGACAGCTCCTGTTTTATTCCCAGATCTGCAGGAGTCTGTTAAAGAAGGAAACTTATGCTGTGCTCCCTTTTAGGAAAACTGTATTCTCCTCTGTGCTTTTAAAATGTCTCTTCTGTCATGAAGCTGGCATCCTTTTTGGCAGCACAGCCTGATGGTCTCTTCAGTTCAGACAACCTGATATCAGATACATGGAATGCAGCTCCTGAGAGGTTCATGCTGGTTCAACCTACAGCTAAATGCACCCCGACTTAAAACTGCAGGCAGAGCTTAAATGCCGTGGGAAGGGGAAGAGGTGGACTCTAGGGACTGGGACTCTGGAAAGAAGCCAAGGTGGATGAGAAAGGTTGAGGGTTGTTTTTGCCGTTATTTAACCTAACAACAAAGGTAAGGCCAAGAGCGCGGGTAGGCTTGACCCTGCCATTGCACTCCGTAAGGGAGCTGGCTGAATGAGCTGCTGCTTGCACATGGGTCTTGTGCAAGGAGACATCTGGAGACAGGACCCATCTGGATCAGACCTCTCTCCTGGGGACAGTGCTTGTGTGACTTCCTGGACACCGTAAAGTTGCCGGAAACATGAAGGCACTTCAGAAACGGGCAGAAGTGATGAAAAGTCTGTGGGGAAAGGCCCTGAAGGAGGAGTAAAATGGGGACTTGCCTGCCTGCAAGATCTTGGGGCGGGGAGAGGTTATTAAGGGTCCCCTCGTGGTTTCACTGGGAGGAAGGGAATGAAATCAAGCAAGAAAAATTGCGTCTGAACACCAGGAAATGCTTTCCATCGTGGAGATGTAAGAGCCTGGGGATCTGCTTCCTTAGGCATGGGGTGAGGATTTGATTCTCAAGACATACTCAGCGGGCCTCCGAACTTGAAGTGCCAAATCAGCACTGTCCCAGCACTGCTGTGACTCAGCCACTCATTGAAAGGGTGCTCCCGGTTGCTCTGTGCAGCCCTGGGACATTGAGGTGCCTGGTCCTGTCCCGGGACAGGCTGGGCAGGGAGGTGAGATCTCCTTGTGATCTTCAACCCCAAGATGCTGTGTCCTGCTCCCATGGCTAGACCCCTGGATGGCTCTCTTCTCACCTGCTCAGATACTTGCAGTGGGTGAGAAGTTCGGGAGGAAAAGGTCTCTACAGGAGCTTGGACATCTTACGCTGATGTCCACACCGCTGTCCCTGCATTGTGGTGGGTATGGTGGATGGGAGGTCACAGCTAGCTAGTGCACCTCTGTGGATGTGAATCTCCTCCAGCAGTGGTCTCCAAGGTCTGGAGTGACCATCAGGCCACTCTGCATTCCCCACCAGATTTCTCCTGAGGGATGTCAGCTGTAGGGCTTCCTGTCTTTCCTTAACTTTCCCTTGCTCACCAACCCAGGCTCTTGGGCTGGTTTTGGCCAGGGGTCATGCTGTCTGCAGGGCAGAACACCCCTACCAAACTGGTGGGTTCCTACAGAAATGCTGCCTGCAACAGCAAGCATCACCATTTCTCCAGCAGATATATCTGTTTCCCGAAGAAGACCTATTGGTGGCCTGTCTCTTATCTTTTCCTCCTTTTCAGCCACTCCTCCCCTCCCTATTTCTCCCAGAGTTGTGTTGTTGCCATGGTTACCCCTTTATCTTTAAGAGATACATTTTCCCCCGCCTCCAGTGCAGAGTGAAATTCCCGAGCTTCACCCTCCACAGAGAACTGTCTCCCTCTAAAGTGGCACTAATTGAGCATGAAATGCTATGCAGCTAAATTACACCATAATTTATTCAGCATTAAATGATTTAAGCAGTGGCTCAGGAGTGCTGGGAACAAGAATCACTCCCCTCTTCCCACCCTCTTCACCTCCTCACTCTGCTGCCTGCGTCGCAGCCGGGAGTGTGCCGGAGTCCAAGGATTGCATCCTCCGAAGAACAACCAGCCCAAACAGGGCAGCCAGCACTTCACAGTCTGATTTTTTGGGAAGACCCAACAGCTTGTTGGGCACTCCTCAAAGTAATCACAGCCCGATCGCTCCTAAGAGCACTGATTTCCAACTGGGAACACGTCTGAAAGCTGCGGTGTGCAGGATGTCACCAGCATCCTGCGGAGATCTCGGTGATTTTAGCCTGTCAGACTGACAGTGGCAGGGGTGAGGGTTTTCTTCTGTGAGAAGAGAGAACTTCGGTGCAGACAGCTTGGACAATTGGAAACCGGCTGCCGAATTATATCACGTCGGCTGTTTCTTCACTTCCAGACTACAGATCCTTTCCTCCAGCCTGACAAACGCCCTTCAATGCCGTAGAAGGGCAGGTGTCTTACGTTACTGCTTCTCTATGGTAAGGAGATGCATGTTGTCCCTAAGAAAATAGGAAATCACTTTCTTCCCATTCTAAATTTAAGCGAAATACCTTTTTGAAGAAAAATTCTAAGGTTTCACTTCAAAAATGCAGGACTGAGATGTTCCAACTCTTCAGAAATATTTTTCGGTGTCTTCAGGTTGGAGCTATTTGGCAAAATTGATAAAAATATCAGAACTACCCCTATCAGCCCAAGGCGTATTTTTAGAAGCAAAAGAGGAAAAGTTTCATTCATTCAAAAAAAAAGTCACCTACTTCAACTCAGAATGGAGGCAATTTCAGCATTGTATAAGAGACTCCGGGAGACATGCATTCTGCTAAATAAGAAAGGAAGGAAGAAGTAGCAGCAGGATCAGATGTACAGAGATAAAGAGCAGCTTCTACCTTTCTTTTTTTTTTAAACATATGAGGACTAGGGTTAATTGGGACTTCTTTAAGCCAAAGAGTAATTGGGGAAAAGGAGCAGCCACCCCATAGAAATGGAAGTAGGGCTCCATGGACTAGCAGATTAGGACTTTTGAGTCTCTGTAAAGCCTGGGTGATGATTCAGGAGGGAAAGGATAGGAGACCAGCAAGTCTAAAATACATGGAAAAGATGACTGGGGATGGATGCTTTTCTACCTTTTCAGAGACAACAGCACATAAAACAAGAAGGAAGCAGGTTCCAGAGAAGCAAAGGAACTTGGGTCTTCATATATGAAGATTAACCTACGTAACTTCTTGCTGTAGGACATTGTGGGTGGTAGAAGTTTGTAAGGGTTATAAAAAACACTGGGATTATTTCACAGGGGGATAATTCATAAAAACTACTTAATCCTAGAGTGCTGTTTTGTTGCAAGCTCGAAGATGGTTCTTGGGAAAAATCATGACGCGTTGTTCCTGGTTTGATACACACCGTTGAGCACCTTGCAGTGCTTAAACAGACTGTTTTGAGGGATTTTTGATTTGTCACCGCTGTGGTCTCATGGTCTTGTCTCAGGTGATTCCCGTCCAGTGGGAAAGGACTGTAGAGCCATCTGAGCCCCCTTCTCAGTAGTGCAGGCACTGACAGCATGCCAGATCTGTTCCCAAACTGTGCAGCCTCCTTCCACTGCAACATTATTCCAGTGAAATAGGTCGATTTATCCAAAGATAAGTGTTTAATTTAAAAGTGGCCTCTGGGACAAAACTCATTTTAAGTAAAAAAAAAAAAAAACAAAGAAAGAAAAAAAAAGAGGATGAGCACTTCGATAAGGTTGAAATGCTTCATTTGGGTCTTTCTGGAGTGCAGTGTCTCATGATGGCTTCTTCCCCTGTTTCAAACAGTGAAACGCATTGTAATATGAAATGAAAAATGAAAAAAGCAGAAACTGAAGCAGAACCCTTTGAGTCATCCACACATATTTTCTTTTTCCCCTGCTGTTTTGCTTCAAGAAGATGGTTATATCTCCCTGGCTTTTGTTCCATTCTGGAATGGAATACCTCTTAAAATCACTGAACTTCCCTCAGGTTCTCACACAACTGCTTCCCTGCTCTTTGGGATGACCTTTGTGATGGGAAGCCAAGATATCGAACCCAGGTCACCTTCTAACTCTCCAGCTGACCTAGATAATCCTCCTAGCCCATGCTGAGCTCTGCTGAGAAAGGCAAAGAGCTGGTACGAAACTTGCGCTTCCTTTCCTAGGCAGAAAGAGAAAATGTTGGGCTCCATGGCTGCCAGTTGAGTGCCTTTCACTGTCATGAATTTCCCTCAAGACAAGGTTTGCTGCTGGAGATGCAGCAAGCAATAGCAGCTGTGCCAGCTCTGCATGCTCAGGAGCAGCGCATGGACCAAGCAGGGAGCCCACAACGCATGTGTCCACTCCACCAGGACACTGGGACCAGCTCTCCATCACTCCTGGCATGATCTTCAGACTTGTTTCTCCACTGCCAGCCTGTTCATGATGGTAACACACTTTGCCAAGCCATGTGTCGGCCAAGTTGCTTCTGTGCTGGTGGCAGACAGGCAAAGGACCACATTTTTTGCTGCCATCCAGCTTTGTGAATCAGTGGAAGGCATTTGTTTGCTCTCCTCATCTTTTCTACAGCATTTGGGAGCCCTTGAAGGTGATATTTTTCACTCCATCCTGCCTGGTTTCTTGAAGTGTTTCCCAGCATACAGAAGTCTTCTACCACCTCACCCAGTGAGGCCATGCTGCTGGTTAACACACAAAATCTCTGCCAGCAAATAAATGATTACTTACGAGAAGCTAAGCTCAGAATCGGACTTGGACAAACAATACAATTTTCTCCTTTTTTTTAAAGCTTACTTTAACAATAGAGTTGAAAAATGGTTTTGCCCCAAAAGTAAAACTTTGGGTGAACTTAAAAGGTGAAAAACATTCTTCTGGCTCACAGAAAGCCTCTTGTTTCCTTTTAGAGCTTCCCAGCATTTCCTAATGCAATCTCTGTAAAGAAAAAAAAATCCAGTTTTCATGTTGAAAATGTCAAAATGCAATTTTGGTGCTTGTAGCTGGGCTTATTTCTGACAGAAGCGGCATCTTTTCTCACCCAAATTAATTGCAAAACTGACACAAGGTTTCAAAATGTGCCCATCACAACAAACTGCAGAAAGTTTCACCCAAAGAGTGTCATTTCCTTGCATTCCTATGGCCATGGAGATGTCACGCAGGGGATTGTGGTGTTCCCATGAAAACAGAGGAAGCAGCATTGAGAGCCATGAGTTGCAGCACTTTGGGGCTTTTTTAAGCAAAAGAACAATCTTTTGAGAGTGGAAGTCCAGCCCTGGCAGAACAGATGTTGTAACTTATCACATTTATGGTGGAAACTTGAGGGCCAAGAGGGAATTCAAAGAGCAAATAGTTAACAGCGTAAACCCAAATAACGAGAAATGTATAACGTGTATCAGAAGACTGAAGGGAGTTGATTGGTCTGAGGGAGCAGCAGGGGGTAGAAAGGAGCAATTAAAGAGCAGGAGGAGGAAGAGGAGGCGATGGAGGGCATTGCTGAGAAGCCAAGTGATTCCTTTAAATCCACGGGGGTAAAAGTACATAATCTCTCATTAAAATCAGCGGCTGTCCTGGAGGACCTAAGTGTAACACACGCTTTATCCATCTTCTAGAAATGACAGGATGAGCTGAGGGCAGGGTTACAGGGCACTGAGCTCTGCTCTAATTAACTGCCCCAAACTTCGTTAACTCAGCGGGTGTGTCCTTGTGCCCTTCCAGGATGCCGGAAAAAAGTCAGAAGTCAGAGCTCTGAAGTGACACAGGTTGTCAATCCGAGTTGAAACTCTGGGAAACAGAGTTTGATGCCTGTGCTGCATGAGATGATGGAGAGGAGAGGCACATACCCTTGTGAGTTCCCCATGTTGCCTTACTAACAGCTCACAACAGCTAAGCTTCCGAGTTTCGGCTTGCCTGCTGCCTCCCTTTTCTCCCCCTTAAAACACTTTTGTTGATGTGATGAATTGTTTGCCAGCTAAGTTATTACTTATCAGATTGTTTGTTAGCCTCTTTATCAGCAGAGCTGAACAAGGGCTTGTTTGTATGAGGCTAAAGCTGTGAGAGAGGCTGCAGAGCTGAATGGAGCTGTGCAGGGGAGGATGGCTAGGGGAGGGTGTCAGGGTATAACACTCCCTCTGGCAACCAAAGCACGTGGTTTCCTAACCAGGGGAGCCGGTAGTTAAGCACCAGTACCATCCTGTCAGCCCCAGTCAGTGGTTTGCTCAGATCTAGTGTTCATTGCATGCTATATCCTATGATAAGAGGAGAATGTGTTGTGGAGCTTTAATAAAGGCTGTTGCTCATAACGCTGCTTACTGAAGTCTTTCATCTTCCCTCTAATTAATTCATGCTAATTTCCTTGCCAGTTGGATACATCAATTTGGAGTCTAAAATAGAATCTAGTTTGTTTGTGGAGTTCAGCATGTTGCAAAATATAGCTCTCCTATCAGAAAAAATTGCAGAAAGGGAAAGATCTGAACAGGATCTTACAAATGCTAGCTGCTGTGCAGCATGAGCTGGAGAAATGCAGCGTTGCACCAGGGCCCTATATCTGCCTCCCCCCCTATAGGATCAGTCCCAAGCGCTCAGAGACTCGACTGGAAAACTCCTCCAGTAACAGGATCTTTCCACTCTGTACTATTCCACCTTTACTTTTATCAGTATGAAGATGGAGACTATACATACATGACAGACTTTACCCACGGTCAGTCACGAGTGTCGTGATTAAAACAAGCTTTATCAGAAGATGCCGTTCCTTTGGGTTGGAACGTGGAGGGTCTGGAAGATCTCAGTTCAACAGATTTTTGCTTAATCGGGCACAGGCCCGGAGGGGTTGGGGAAAGTGTACAGTGGAGATTGCCTTCAGGCTGTTCTCAGAGATTTTTCTTCCCACAAGCACTACAACAGCTCTGTTCCTGCTGTAGCTTATGGGATATGGGGTCACAGCTGAGAGGGCTGAAAAGGACACAGAGAGCCATCAGTCATCTCCCTCCCCAAAACTAGTCTTTCTCCAGCCCTTCCTGGCAGACATGCTGTTCTCGAAGATTCCCCAAAACAGCAAGTCTCCTTCTCTCCAGACAGTCAGCAAACACTTAATTCTTGTCACTTTGATTTACTTGTATCTTGCTTGAAATCCCCTTCCTGCAGTTTAAACCTGTTTCTTCTTTCCTGTCCAATGGCTATGGATCATTCCCACCCTCACTGCAGCCTCATGACTATTCTCCTGCCTCTAGACAGCCTTTTCTTCCTCGCAGTCCCAGGATTTCTGTTTTTCTCTACAGGTCATGTTGGAGTGACACAGGTAGACATTCAGACACAAACATGAGGAGAGAAGCAGAAACCCAAGAGATATGTGCACATGGGCTTGCACACCCACGCATGTGTGCTTCCAAGCGTGCAGACACTCGGCCCAGCCTTTTTCTCTGTAGGCATTCTCTGCAAGCCACCACTGCTCAAAGCACGGCACCAACTCAGGTCTCTGAGCTGTCAGAGAAACAATCAGCTCTCCCAGAGCCTCAGGTGCCATGGGCTATGCAGCTCGTGTGGAAAATTCCCTATGCATTCAAGAGGGGAAAAATTCAGTGAAAACAGTTGTAAAGGTCTCCTTATGTCTTGCCTTCATATGTGGCTGGCTGACCAGCAGAAAGACAGCAAAGAGAGTGTCCGCGCACCCTCAGGCATGATAATGCCTAGGGTAGATTCCTTGTAATCAGAGGAAATTTTGCTAGAAATGTGGCGTGCAAAGAGGTACTGCAAGTTCCAGCTGGTTTGAATTTTCTCTGTATTTATAAAAAATAAATTGATACTTTATTACCTAATCAAAGTAGCTACTCATGCGTTTTTGCCTCCCCCTCCCTCCTCAAATTTAGCACGGGTGTTTCAGATGCTAATATAGAGCTTGCAAGAGAACAAGAGAGCCTTTCTGTAAGGCTTTTTTTAAGATGTAGTAGAGGATGCTTAATAAAGAGGCAGCATGGGGTGGTGTCTGGGTCAAGAGCTTGACAATCAGGATATTTGGATTCCTTCCCGGCTTTGGCACAGCTCCAGAGCAAATGCTCCATTGCTCTGTGACTCAGTTTCCCCCTTTACAAAGTGAGAGCCTAAGCCTACCCTTTCCTGTGCCTTTGCAGAGCACAAAGTGCTATTGGAGAACTTAAAATTGTCCCTGGTATGTTGCCACCCCTGCATCCCCCATTCTACCAACACTACAAAGTGTCCCTGTGGCACTGACCACTGCAGCCCCAGCCCAAGGCTGAGGCCAGGCTCTCTGGGCAATTTGTGCTGTAAAAAACCTGTGCTTAAGGACTGACAGGAATTTTGGCCAGTAGTGCGTGTAAAACCCAGGGCTCCCTAGATGCAGCTTGGGGTGGGGATGGAGATGCAGTATTAGGTACTCACACAGGTGAGCTGACACTGCACCACCTCCTTCCAAGGCCAGGTCTACCCCTGATTTTAGTTAACTAGGTGGCAAAAAAGATTTTGGCTTTGCTGGCATTGCCTACATGAAAAAAAGAAACAGTGAAAGTGCATGATGAACTCTGCTTTTACCCACAGGTTGCACCGGTGGCTGGGTACCACTGATGGAGGGGTGGGGAGTCATGCTTTCTTTCCTTGTGAGAAAATACGCTGGAGAGCAATTTTTTTTTTGCTTTTGACAAAATTTTAAGCAGATAGATCCCCATCCATTTGGAGTAGTTGCACATCTTGGTAAACAGAAATCCCTGACAAAATAGGAAATGAACCTTTTTTTTCCTAGCAAAAATAATCATTTTATAAAAAAAAATTTTCATAAAAGGATAAACATTGTGCTTTGTCTAGATTCACATGTAAAACCATCATGAAAGGAGACCCAGCATCAGGCGCTTTTATTGCCAGCCGTGTTCTCAGCACCACGTTTACAAGAGCAGATGGTGGCATCAGCCTAGGGCCAGAACCCTGCACTGTCAGCCCCGCGCACATGGCCCCGCACGCCCCCACAACACGCACAGCTGCAAACGCAGCCTGGGACAAGCAAGTGGCATTGCCCAAAAGACTTTTTGTCAAATTTCAGTTTAGATTTTGTAAGAAACAAGATGAAGTTCACCCCTGCACAAGGGAAGGAAAATCTGAAACCACTCTGAAGGGAGCTTTGAGAAGAGTTGCTCCTGAGGGACAGATTGTGTCCCTTTGCAGGACCAAGAGGGGCTGGGAAGTGCCCTCAATGCTCCCACTTTGGAGTGAAATCTCATTCTGTAAAACAGAGCATGGAAGGAAAGTGTCCTTCAACATCCCTCTTCAACCACATACAGACCCCTTTATGCTTTTCTCCCTTTGGCATTAACGAGCTGATGTACCAGGGCATCTCTTTGCCTCATGCAATGCTAGGTCTATCAGGGTGCATCCACGCGGTTGCACTGCCACCAACCTGTGCACACAGCTTTTCCAGCACAGCCACGACCACAGCCCAGCACTGGGCTGCCCTAATTGCAATGCGCAGTTAGGACAGAAACACCTGGCATCAGCTGAGCAGAAGGGAGTTGTCCCCCTTCAGCACACATGTCCGGGCAAATTCTGATTTCTTTCTCTTGTCTTTGTATAAGTTATTTGGCATAGGAGGACACGCCAGGCAATGGAAGAGGAGGCACTTTCCTGAAGCATGTGCCTTGCCATGGCTACACTGACAGGAGGTTCCTGATCTGGAAGAAAACTCTTCCCATGTTATATAGATAGGACTTCAGTGGACTTGCTGGCCAGGAGAAGAGATTGCAGCACATCTTCATCCCCTGCCACAGCACTGTGTTCAGTCTGCTGGACACTCCACTGTCTGCAGAGGTACCTGAGTGTCACCCAGGAAATATGATGAAAAAGAGCAAATCATACAACAGCCTGTGACATTGCTGTGAGAATGTTTCAGGATCTGCAAGGAGGTCAAGAAGATACACCCTCAAGGCCATATGAGTTGTCCTCATGGGATGCAACAAACTTCGTGGAAAGCTGGCTTTAATATTTATGAAAATATGGAGGTCCTCATCTAGCCACATATTTTCAGTCCTATGAATATATGGGATAGGGAGACACTGTCATGCCGTTATACAGAAAGCAACATTAATGAGGACCAAGCAATTTGATGAAACTGTGCCAGAAACCTGTTTCTCAACTGGAGACATGTTCTGGTTGCTGGACCTCATCGCCATCCATGCCTTGAGATTTTATGGCACTGCATGGCAGAACAGAGGTGTGTCTAGCTGGTGGGGAGATGACAGGGGACAGGCAGCAGTCACAGACAAACTCCTCTTTAAAAAGACAAGAAAAGATCAGAGTCTGTATATTTAGTCAAGCACCCCGTAATAATTCCAGGTTTCTTTCCCCATTCTGTCAGCTCATGAAGCAAGCTGAACACTTTCAACACCTGGCTGAGCTTTGCATTTCATCTCACGTCAAATCCGCTGTCTGGAGACATTTGTTTTGCTTTCATTTATTCTAAAGTCCTGGTCTAAGCCATGGAGGAGGAATTTTCCAGTAGGTGCATGTGTGGCAGGGGTAGAGGAACTCAGTTGGTGACTCAGCTTCATACTAACAAGGAGAAATTAAAACCTAACGCGACTTCATACAACCAAATGCAGTGAAACAGGCCCTTGATCTAATCAGTGCTTTCTAAAGGAATTAAATGCCAATCTATTTTAAAATGCATTTCACTGCGACTTAATGAGGGCAATGGGGAAAAATCAATTGGTCGTGTAATTTGGAATTTCAATAATATAAACAATAAATGCTAATTAGGAACATTCTTATTAATGTCATAAAATTCTTGGACAGATTGTAGTCACATAATTAAAGTTTGACAAAGCTGCTCAAAGAGTTTGAGGCCTGACAGCAGTTGCTGGGGCATGGACAGGGAGTGGGATGAAGGGAGTCTGTGCTTGAGGCTATGTCACTGCAGGGAGCTGACAGGTTCTGAGAGAGATGGAAAGCCCAAAGATGCAGAATCACCCCAAGGTAGCTCTGATCCTCCAGAGCTGTACAGAGACAAGGACATGGACTGGAGCATCCCTCATTTGTACCTCTGTGGTACCCAGTGCTTATTCCACATCCTTGAGACTGTATGGTCTCCCTTTAACACATTAACACATAACTACATTAATGACTCTTCTTTCCTGCCATGAATCTGAAAATTGCTGGTATGAATGTGAGTTAACACCTAGATTTGGGGTCTGGCAGCTCCTTCAAGTGCAGAGCCACCTCCTCTGAGGTTGGTGGGATGTTCTTTCAATAAGCCAACATCTCTGCTCTTGTTGCATAAGAGATGTAAGCCCTAAGTAAGACAATTCATTTTTGATGTCTAAAGGGAGATAAGACTATCTAGCACTGCTAAGGAATAACTAACTTCCTTCTGAAATCCATTAATAAATCACCTCGGATTAATAGAAACCTCTGCACCAAGAATGTGCACTCCTGCGGCAAAGCCCCTGTTGTAGCAGACGAGCGATCAGGCTGATTTTCTCTCAGCAGATCCCAGCCCCTTGCATGGAGGAACAGACATTTCTGCATGGAGCGTCAGAAGGAGTGGATCAGTCTGTGCAGAGTAAGATGAATACAGCCAGGGCTGGATCCTTATGCAATTGGCTTAGACAATGTCTGCTACAGGAGCAAAGCAAAAGTGACCACCTGTGAGCAGCAGGCACTCCCCTCTGGAAAGATAAATGGGGGACACCAGGCTTTTACCCCTGCCCTCATCTCAGATCCCTGCCTTCAGGTCTGAGTTAAGGGACCAAAGTGTGCAGGAATTGGTACCATGTGCTCGCGCCGCCTTCCCGGAGATTAGCCCCATATGGAGAGAGAGCCGCGTTCCCCTCCATTTGGGATGGGGGTTGATCTGAATGTACAGCAGGCATTCTTTGAATGTATGTGACAGCCCAGGAGATAGACTTCAAACATCACCAAGTCTGGCCCCTTCTGATTGATCTTTGAAATATACAGTCTGGCTTATTATGTTGTAAATATACTTTTAAAACACAATGTTATAGCCTTAAAATATGTTCCTACCTGACTGTAGAGTCTACTTTTCCTGACAACCGGTCTCTTTGCTTGTATTTTAAATTTACAGTGTATGGTCCCAGGTCAGTTCACCATTAACCCTGTGAATTGGCCCACAGACTTAGGGTCAGATGCTGCATGGGCTGTAGGACAAGGGCATTAAGCTGTGCAGCTTCCTGCCAAAAGAAGACACCGAAAGCAGCAGCTCAGCAAGATCCAAAGCATGGTTGATGGGCTCTTGGTCTTGTCCAGCATTATTTCTACAGGCAGTAAAACACCAATGGTTCTCAATCTTAGGGGCAACATATTTTAGGAAGATCTTTGCCCTTCATGGTTTAGGCATCAGTGGGAAAACTGTAGGGCTTATCTGCCAGCTATAGTCTCATGTCTTCCTTCCAATATGTCTGCTAATGGCCATATAACTCCAGACTGCCCTCCAGTCTAAGTCCGCGTGATACAGGGTCTCAAAGTTGGAGACATCCAAATGACAGCCCATGAGCAATGCATCACTTGATCCTTTTAATAGATTTTTCCAGCCCAATTATTGAAGTCAGTCAAGACTGTTGAGAACAGGCAGATGACAGACTTTTCTCCCAAATACTTTGAGATATTAGTGTCATGATGCTGTCTGAGATTAGATTTTTGGTAAGTAATAAAGGATTTTGTAAAAGAACATATTGCAGAGAACAGGATGAGATCAAGCAATCACAGCCAGCTTGGCTTTAAATTCAAATAGCAGTAGGCAATAACAACAGGTCTACAGTTAGGATTTCCGAGGACAAACGTTATGATGTGAAGGGATCTCTGTGCGGTGGCGAACTGCATTGAATAGGGCAATGACTGGATCTAGTTGCAATGAGTTGCAAACGTCATCTAGAATTTTCTTACATTGAAAACAGGTATCTCAGATGGGAAGACTCTGAGGTAGCAGAATGAATCCAGTCTCTGACTGGATGCAGGGAATACATCAGAGGTATATAAGAAATGGGAAAAAAAGGCTAGATCAACAGAACAAGCTGTGTTGCACAGGTCAGAAAGCAAGGCAATAAACTGAGCCCAAATTCCTGCGTCCTTTAAAAGCTCCAGTAGAAATGAAAAACTTGCTTTTCAGCTAAGATTCCTGGAGTTTTGCTTGAATTCTGCTGGAATTAGCTGCCACAGTCACCAGGACTGGAGGCAGATAGCATAACAAATAGGGGCTACAAATTAATGCGGCTGAGATTGGATTAACCTCTCAATTTCCTGCCATTCTTCACTGAATGGATGTATAATCCTATTGTCTCATTAACAGAGTCATTTCGCATGATATTTTCTTACCTCCTGTTAGTAAGGGAAAGTCAGAGTAGAAGAAAGCACCGTGCAACTCTTTGCATTTCTGTTGTATTCTGCTGCCCCTTGGAAATGAGCGTGTTCATGGAGTTGGCAATGGCCAGTGCGCAAACTCATCAGTCAGTTCACATGGGGAACACAACACTGGTTGAAAATAGTTCTTTATTGAAAATGTGAGGTTCTTTCATCCACCTTGATATTTTGCGGGTCTTGCAGGTGTTTTCTTCTCAGTGTGCCTGAATCTGCATATCCATCACGGTGGGTCATGGACCAGAGCAGCATACTCAGGGCATGTGACACTGGGGGAGTCGTGGCATGGGATTGCAGCAGGGAAGGACCCTTCCTCAAGGGCCACTTGACCAGTGGTTCAGCAACTGCTTGCCTCTGTCATGGGTGGCTAGTGAAGGCGAAAGAGGAAGGTGGCAACCAGTCTTGGTATTTGAGATTGCAGAAATCTTGGACTCTTGCCAAGCCGTGCTTTCACACTTTTCTGCATAAACGTGAAGTTGAGAAAGCGCTTTCTTTGCAGTGATACATGAAGTTCCTCCATATGATTTGACTTTCAGAGATGGAGCCTTTTTAGAAGAAACCCGGCAAAAGTTAATGTCTTCAGAATCCAAATCACAAACCTGGTGAGACTGCGAGTAGAAAGGCACCTTCCTTCTGCATTTGGGGGAGAATTGCTTGTCACTCGACCACGCATTCCTGTCCTTAACCCAGTGATCAACCTAAATCAGCCCCAGGCTCAGCAGCAAATTCTTTACATGATGTTGTCTTGCAAGAAATATATCTATACACTTCTTTTTCCCCTGCCTCTAAATTCCCAGCATATCTCAGCTGGGCATGCTTAGAGGTGATCCTTCAATTTCTACTTTTCTTGTAGATGATTTCCCCAGCCTACCCCCAACAAAAGCTCAGCTTCTTGGGAAGGAAAATGCCAAGTAGGTTAGGAAAAGGGCTTTTGTACTTGTTAGTTGCCAAGAAGAAAAATACATTTTAAAAAGCCATAAAAGTGTAATTCTCCCCTACACACATTCCAATAAATCAAAGATAGCTAAAAGGATTTTCTTCAGTGAAAGAAAAATCATCATTTCTTGCCCTATACAAAGTGTGAAAGTTTTAGTCTGAACAGAGGAATTTTTCAGAGAATTATGATCATGTGAAACCAAAGGGTTAGAAAGAAAAGCGCAATGTAACCCAAGCACTGGCTTTTGCTATTATGAAAGCTATAATGTATGAAACACTACAGATCTATGGCAAATATATTCCTTTCCATGAGAGGAATTGTCAGAGCCCAGTATCTATGAACCAAGATTGATTACACAGAAACTGTTTTTCCAGTTGACATTTATTTTGCAGAGATATTAATGAGGAAACAATTTCTTTTCCCTGCAGTTCAACCTGAGGTCATTCCCCAAGTCTGTTATCAGCCTAGACAGCACATCTGAATGTATCTAATACATGCATTTGAGACATGAACTATGGTAGACGTATTTGGAGAATAGTGGTGAATCAAGATTTCAACCTTATTTTAAACTACCATAGTTGAGTGAAAAAGTGTTTCTTGGGCATTGACTTTATCAGCCTTTCCCTAGTCTCTGCACAGTACCAGAAGGACCAATACACGTCTGCACATGCGCTGTCTGTGCCTACAGCAACTCTTATAATTGTTCTCAAGAATCTCTGCTCTCATTAATAAGGCAAGAAATCTCTAGCAGACCTGATTGGGAAGAAGGTCATGAGCATGAGAACCAGTGCTTTTGCTGCAGACACCACGCTTGCAGGCAGCCTGTGCTTGCTGTGTTGAGCTGAGCACTAGGACTTCTGTTGAAAAGGACATAAAGCACGCCTGGTGACTCCTCTGGACTTCCTCTCTTTTAGCTTCAAAGGTTAAAGCAGATTTTTTCAGAGGTCTCCTCAACTGTAGTAGGAAAGGCTGAAATGAGCCTGGGTAGACATTAATGATATGGTAGGCTGCAAACCATAGTGGCTTAGGAGTGGGTACGAGTCATATCCAGTCATCCCTGTGGCAGTAGACATCATCAGTGCAGGTGTGGGGGATTTGGATAACTCCAAGACTGGACAGAAATTTAATAACCTTATACCCTAGAAAGGTTATTGAAAATCTCAGTTTTGTCTCCTCTTCCTCTGTCACTTCCAGACATCTGGGATTTTATACTAGAAACGCACTAGTGTAACAACTCCTGAGATCTGAGGGTAGCAGAGCCATCAGAAATTTCTTTTTATAGGCAAACAGTGAGAAAGTACATGTAGGATGATACAGGGATGACCTCCCATCTGACACGGAGAGTAGGACTCATCCCACCTATTTTTGGCTGTGTTAATGCTATGGTTCTGATCTACATTGTAGCTGCTGTGTGTTCCTTTCACAGCCAGTAGAAAGAAACAGTACCTCCAGGGGATAAGGAAAATCATTCCTTCTTCATACAAGGGTGTTCGACAGACAGGGTGAATCTGGATCAAAAGGTGTTCCACAGAAAAGAGATATCTCAGATGACAAGTGCAAATTAGATGCTGAGCTTTCAAGTAGCTTTATCTGGTGGAGAAAAGTCACACATTAGTAGCTACTTGTTCTTGCAACCTCCCAGGAAGGAGGGCTGTAGGAAGAAGTGGCTGGCTTCCATGGCCAAAGCAGGATTTAGCTTCTGAGCCCTGAATGGTCTTTTTGTATCATCAGTGTGTGCTGTGGAGATCACCCTATGTGAGGCAGCTGTGAAGAAGTCGCTTGCAGTGAAGCAAGTAACCCAGACATCCAGAGCTGCATTTTTTCAAAATCTCCTTTCCCTGTAGGAGAGGTTTTAGGTAAGTTGGTACCTCTACCCTGGCCAGGCATAACCAGCCACTGGTGGGGAGAGATAAGGGGTCAGGAAGAATCATCTCAGAAGATAAGCTCTGCCGCAGTGTCCCAGTGCTGGGGTTTCTTGCGCTGTGACCAGGTCCTATGGACTATCCCAGCAAACATGCTGAATAGTTAAAGCGGAGAGTCTGGAGCAGTTGTGAGCAGCACCAGACCTGACCAGAGCTCTTGCTCTCTGCCATGAGTCCCCAGGGCAGCTGGACAAGTCTGGTCATCTGGCAGCTGGTGATGTACTTTGCTAACTGGGATTTTGGACGAAAGAGTTGACCTGGGTCCATCCACCACTGAACATCTGTGTCTCTTAGTTAGGAAGAGGAAAGAAGGAAGAAGCCCAGATTGCCCTATATACAGGAAAAATGGAAGGGAGGTATAAGCCAAGTAAAGCTGGCAAATTCTGGAGAAACCAGACACAACCCACCTCACTTCAGCCATAAGCAAGAACCTGGGGGATGCTGCTCAGAAGACCTCTACGTGGAGACAGGTTGTGGGGAGCCACAGAGTACCCAGGTCCCATTCAGAGTGCCCTGCAAGGCATTCCTTGCTACGAAAAAAGGGTCAAAATTACGAGGAGCTAACAGACCTCAAAGCGGAAAAGTTCAGGTCCAAGACATGCCGGACAGAGAGATGAGTGGATGTGTTGTGACAATCCATCTTGTGGTTCCTGCATTGCAGCTGCTGCTTTGGAGGAAGAGGGATGTGGAGCATTCTCTGCTTTCCGTACAGAGGAGGCTTGAGGACGTTCAGCTGCTTATTGCTGCTGCTAGCCTGCATGGATAAGCAGCAGCCTCCAGCCCCCAGAGAGGCTGAGCCAGCCCTAAATCCACTTCAAAGCAGAAAAGAACATTATGGTCTGTGCGTGAGGGTCTTAGCTTCTCACACGGCTCTTCCACTCCAGTTTTATGGTGTGAAGCACACATCCCTTACGACGGCAGTTCAGCTGCATTTTTCTTGGCGAGCTCGTTCCCACCGGACATCATTCACGCGATCTTTGGAGTGGAAACGAAAGGGAGCGAGAAGTGGCCCCCTTGAAGTTCTGCTCAGCTGGGCTGCTCATGTTCCTGAAAAACACATCTACCTTTTTATAACTCCCAGAGCTCGCATTCAGGGAACCTGGCTGGCCATTTTCACATGGGGCATGTGGAGGGGTTGTGCATCCACGTGTGATGATAAGAAAGGTGTGTTTGCAGTCCGCACTCCTGCAGGCCTGTGGGGAAAGGCGAGGTGGGTGCAGGAGCTGCTTTACGATGTGCATGCATGTGCTGGCAAGAGATGGAAAGCAGAGCTGCACGAAAGGAGGGAGATAGATGAAGACAACATGTGAGGAGGAGGGTTATTGCAAAGCCAGATCCAGGGAGCACCCATTCCTGTCCCAACTGCCTTCTCCCTCTTCCAGCCAGTCCCACCATATGCAGCTTTTCAATGTAAGCAGCACTGACGTGGGCATAGCCTGCAGCACGGGACTCCAGCAGGACTGGGTGCTCAGGGGAAGTGTTCAGCGCCCCACAAAACCCCCCTGTCTGTCTCCAGGCACTGCTCTTCTCCCTTCCCTGTTTTCATGCCAAGTCACATTGCACTGAGAAACCAGGCTGGGGATAGAAACAAGTGTTAAAAGACAGCAGAGAATTTATTTTATTATTATGCTATACTTTGGGCATCAATAGTTCATTAGACTGAGGCTTTATTCCAAGAGGTGTTCCAGCCAGGTTGCCTCCAGACATTCAAGCCATCAGCAGATCTGTCCTTCCCTGTGGTGAATGGTCCTCTGGATTCTTGAAATAAGACTGGATGAAGCCTGGAGAAATGCTCCTGTAGGAAAGCATCCTGCCCCAGTACTGATGTAATATGTCTTTGCCAGGCCTCATTTCTGTGGTTCTAAGATGATATCAGTACCACCAGCAAATATTTGCCTTGTGCTGAAGGGCTCAGATGAGAGGGATGCAAATGTCCACCCATTGCACTTCCCTGTTTGCATTTCAAGATGACTTCCCAGGGCAGAGCAATGTGGCTTTAAGGCTGCGACAGGGCAGCAGCACAGAGCAGAGCGATTCTGTGTTGTCTCAGCGCCCTTCTGCCCAGTAGCTCTCTTTTTCACATCCCTCCCCCCTGCAACCCTCCTAGCAATTTGGCGAACCTGATGAGCACAGAGATCATTCGCCTGCAACTGGAATGCGGCCACCTCTGGAGACAGCATGAAGCAGCTGCTTCACCGCCTAGATCCATTCCCCACCATTGCTGAAGAGAGGCAGGGAGAGAAGATGCTTCATCCAAGTGGATTTCCAGGGAGAATTTATTGAGGCAGGATGCAATTATCCAGCTGGAAGCTTTCCATGATGCAGAGACCAAGCCAGCAGTCTGCACTGAGACCTGATCACCCAACAGCCCCTTTGACTTCAGCAAGACTATTGGCATGAGAGCAGATGGCTGGGGTCTAATCCTTCCACTTTTATGATCCTGCTCAAAGATAGCAATAAAACACTAGAAGCCTACTGAGATGTGGGGAAAAGCGGAACACAAACCATCCCACTTGCTTTCTCTGAAATCTCCCATTTGATAAATGCATGTGCTGCACATACGCCTGAGAAAAGTCTATCAAATCCATGCACAACATCAAATCTCCGTTACCCCTTTCCTCTTCAGTGTTAATACCATTGCTTGGGCCAGTGTCCCCTCTGACTCACTGATCCACCAATACCTATTTGTCCTCCCATCGAGAAGAAAAGCCTGAGGGTGTGAGAAACACAAGGACTTGGTGCTGTGCACTGTAGTTTCATGAATCTCTGCTCACCACCTGAGCAAGTGGACACCTGTTTACCCTTCCCAATTCACAATGAACTGGCATACTGTACACCCCCACATTGCAACCTGGTCCAAGAGCCCCAGGGTTCACTTTCCCTTCAACAGTTTGGGAACAGGCTTAGGTTAAACTGAAACAAGACCTGATCTCCCCTGTGCCTGTTCACGTGAAGTGTGAACATAATTGGCTGTAATTAAAAGAGATTTGGTCTAGTTTGCTAAGTGATCTGCTAACTCTGAATTGCTCAGGTTGGAAGTGATCTCTGGAGATTACCTAGTCCAAAACCTGGGATGAGGGCAGGGTCACCTAGAGCAGCTCATCTCTGTATTGATGAGGGAAATGTGAGAAACTGGAGCGAAGAGAGTGATCTCCTCGACGTTGGCTAATTAAAAGCAAAACATTCAGCAGGAGAGTGATGTGGTGGTGCATTTGTCATTTTGCATAAAAAATGGGGAGGTAAAAATCTGCATGGTCAAAACAATTTTTTGGAAACACCTTTACAGGTCTAGGAATTATTTTTTCTTCAAAATTTCTTTGCTATCTTAGAAACCGAGCAAGCAAGACGAAACAAAAAAGTGTGAAAATGAATATCAGAATCTTTCCTAAAATGTTGTAAAAATGGTTAATATGAAATATTTACTTTGCTCCCAATCAATTTTTTTCTAGGGACAGGATGTCACTGCATTTATCAACATCTTGACATCTCTGCTCAGTGCAGACAAGAAAACTTGACAAAATCTCTACCATTTTCCCAAGACAGGGAAAATGGTTTGTATCCATTTGTAACCAAGCCTGCAAATCCCAGTTCAGGTGCCCACATTTTAAAAAAGACATGGAAAATTTGAAAGAGAACATAGAAAAGTGGAGAATAATTTAAGCAACAGACAAAGATATCTCGGGGTGAGAGATTTAAATCACCAAACCTATTCAGTGGATCAAAAAGAAGATGAAGAGGTGACTGCATAATAGTGTCTAAGCACTTTCAGAAGAAGCTACAAGTACCAAAGAGATCTTTAATCTACCACTGAAAGCTATAAGAAAGCAGCTCTGTTGGAAGTTAAAGCTAGATGAATTCTTATGAGAAAGAAAGTGTTCTATTAAATGCTGGTGAGGTGAAAGGTGGATCCTCCACCCATGAGAGTCCCCAGCACGAACCCAGGCAAATGTTCCCAGGATTAGGTCAGGAGCAAGAGGGTGCTTGCTTTGCAAGAGGCACACTGTATGACGGAACCCACTCGGATCCTAAATTTACCTGGCTTTGGGAGCCGTAATTAACAAACTGGGGTGTCTGTAGATGTGAGGCAGCTTAGATGGAGTAGGTAGTCATTCATATAAGCTCTCTGTACTCCTTCCTTGCTTTGCTTCAACCTCCACTTTCTTCAGCTCCTATCTGCACAACTGAATTCCTGGAGAAGCTGAAGCATGATACGGGCTGACAACCTGCAAATGGGCTGTGTGTATGAGGAGAGAGAGAACAATTCTTCAACGAAACGTGTTTAGCGTGGGGCTTTTAGGCTGATTTCCCAAGGAAACAAGGCAGGGTCTGTTTCTCTGTCTTTCAAATGCTTTGGCTGATTTCATCCAAACCAGGCACAGGTATAAGGCTCTCAGAAATGTTGGATTCCTGCAGGGTTAGCGGCAATAGGGGACTCCGTAAGGAAGAGCAACACATATTGCTGTTCCAGATGGCTTCACGAACCTCATCATAAGGCAGTGGAGAACCCTCACACGAGAGCCACGGGGAGCTTGGCACTGTGAGACCCGCCATCCACAGACCTGATTGGGGGGTTGATGGCTGCATGGCAGCAGAACACTGCTGATGCTTGCTATGATGTCTGATCAAGTCTAGAGTCTCTGCTGATGAGCAGCATGAGCTGTTCTGTGGTACAAGCAAAGTACAGTTCTCTCCAAAGATGTAAGAGCAAATCTCTCTGTCCTTCCTGTGCTAATCTTTGTTCTTTCCCATTTCCAGAGACTGGCTTTCCCCAGATGCTGGCACAGACATAAAAGCAAGGCAGCCGGTAGCTAGTACGGGCCGAGCGAGTGCCTGCCTTGAGCTTGCATAGCGTATGGGGTAAGGTGGCCACGAACCCCTTTAAATTCATTTGGCATTAGCCACTCACAGCTAGCAAAGCACAAAGTGGGAGCAGCACTTGGTGATCGGAGAGCTGTGTCTCTCCCTCGCCCTGCTGCTGACTTGTTGCACTGCTCTGAACAAAAGCTTTTCTTTCCCCCTTTGTGTCCTGTTTTCCCTACTTGTAAAACCAGGATAGTGGAATCAATGGTTTCCTTTGCTAAGAAGGCTGGGATTTGGGATGTTAAAAGCACACTGTAAAAGAACCTGGTGTTGTAACACAGGTAATGGATCATTACCTTTAGGCCCACACCAGAGTCTCATTTTCCTACCTGACCTAGAGGTCTTACTTAGAGAGCAAGGATTGCATAAAGACTGGTCAGGTGAGCAGGATGAGGGGAATGAGCCTAGTGCAGGTACAGGAAGAGCAATCGTTTGATGGTAGCAGGGGTAATTCACACCCTGTCATTTCAGTACCTCCCCACAGCACAGAGACTCCCACTTGCTCATGTCTGAGACTCTTCTGGAAGGGGAAAAAGCAGCTGGAGAGAAATCAGGGAGCCTGCACACAGCTCTGAGCCAGCTCAGCTGCTCGCAAAGTGGGAGCCAAACCCAGCCCTGAGCCAGCACCTGCCTTAACAAGAGTCAGAAGGTAGAGGAGGTTGTTGGGCAGCAGCGGTGTGGACAGTGGAGGGGATCTCATCTCCAAGGGGCTTAGGTGCAGAAATATGTTCTTCTGCAGGATGGGTTTGTCACTCTCCCCGGGGACGCAGCCTTGCAAAGACCTGCTGCCCACCTGGAGCTGTTAGTGACATTGCACCGGCAATTCTGCTCCTCATTTATCTGCCTCAGTGAAGTATCTACAGTTTAAGTGGGATAAATCTAAGCTAAAGCATCTCTCCAGTGCCTATCAGCAGAGCATTAATCTGGTAGAGCATGGCACATGTTAACGAAGGAGCAAAGGCAAAGGAGAGGAGAGAACACAGCCAGAGATGCACAAACTCGGCTGGTCAAAGCACATGTATAATCAAATCACTTTTTAAACACACTTTACGTTAAAGTGGAAATTCCATTATTTTCTGTGGGGTTTGCGGCAGGAGCATGGAGACATCGTGGAGGATGTGTCTTGGAGCCATGCTGGTTCTTCTGCAGCTGTATGGCTCACTTCTCTCTGCAGGTACACAGGACACAATAGGCTTTAAATCAGCAACAACTGGAGCCCAGTACTGAACAATTCGCAGCCACCTGAAGCCCGTTAGGACCAGTGGAAAGCCTGGCACTGGCTAGTGTGGTCTTCCTGTGATGGAGCCAGAGCCTTCTGACAGATGGGAATTCACTTCTTATTTCCCTCGATGAATCCCACTCCGAAAGACAGTGGTGCGGGAGAGTCCATGCTTGGGGTATGGGGTGAGCATTGCCTCTGTCAGAAATAACTCTTTGCTTTTTAAGTATCAGATGTTTCATAGAATTATTTTTCTTTCCACCTTGGCAATGTCCATTTAAGGCAACTTTAATAAAGTTTGACCTGACACTGAAGCTGAGAGCTGATGTCAGAGGGAGATTTAGTTCTTCAAATTACAGTTTAGTGGCAGAATGTTTTAAAAATAAGCTGAAATGTCCAACACAATTTTTCTGCTGGAGGAGATCAAATGAATCCTGAGGGATTTGATGCCATTCCTGTTTTCTGTTTCGACATCTCAACATCAGGACTTGGCAAGCCAGTTCCACCTGGGTTCTTTCTCTATGAGTTTAGTATAGATAAGAGCTAAGGCTGTTCCTTTTCTGAGTGTGATCTGTGCGACTTTGCTCCACCTTCCCTCCTGAAAGACTCCTCAAGCAGCCAGCCAAGATTTGGTCACCCTAATTCTTCCAGGCCTTGCTTTCCTGAGCCACTGTAAAATCGACAGTTAATCCCTGATTATCTGAGTATTGGCCAGGAAAATGGATATGCATTAGCGTTTGACTGCATCACCAATGCGTATGAGCATCTGTCACAGGAAAGCACTGTCCGAATATGTTTACGTGTGTGATCGCGCTAGCTTCCCAGGTGGTAGACTCACACAGCCTTTGCATGGGTACTCAAATTCATTTGCATGAGCGTCAAATACCTTTTTCCTCTCACTTCATATTTGCATTTTTATTTGCTTGCTGCTTGCCTTGCTCATCTATACGTGCACACACATTCCCTCACCCAGGCATACATGGAGAGATTGTAGCACCAGTATTTAAATATGAATTTGCAGCTAATGTCTTTGTGGACAAGCCTGTGAACAAGTATTTCCCTGCTAGGGTCTCTCTGAATAAGTGCTCACATGAGTATTCTTTTACCAACAAATTCTTAGATAAATCCTCATCAGTTCATATAAGTGCATGTACTTGCTTTGGGATTTGCCTGCCAATACATATCTGAAGATACACTTGCCTGAAAATTCATATCCACACGCGGCTCTGCATGCGAATGCAGGTTCAAAGAATCTCACCTCACGCTTTCCTTTTCTACCTACCCCTTTTCAGCCTAGATTCTGCCGCAATAAGTATTCACAAGAAAAGCAAGCAATGGGGAAGGCGAATGCCTTCAAAGCAAATCATGGCTCTTATTCAGATGAATAGTAGAGGAGTCTATTTTTTTCTGATACTGCCCTTCCTGCTCTTGTGATATGCATATGACTCTATATGTTTCCATTTGAGCCCTGAGGAACTCTGCTAGTTCAACACCCCCCCCCACCTCCATCCCCGGCTGCCCATGAGCCAAAAAGACGATAAGGGAGTATAATGAACACAAACAATAGTGGAGACTGAATTTGACTTTTTTTCTCCAGGGACAGGCAGGACTCACACAGATGTAGGAATATTATTGAATTCCTTTGGACACATTTGATCTCTCAGCCAAAAAAGTATGTGGGACATTTCCGCTTATTTTTAAAACATTCTGCCACAAAACAGTAATTCAATTAACGAAAGCTCCCACTGATGTCAGCCCTGAGTTTCAGCCTGGCTGAGCATTTCTCTCTGCTGTGATCACAAAAGCCACCTTAAAGGGGAGCGAGCAATCTACATATGTTTGGAAAGGAAAAGCCTTCATGAAATCTTTTATGATTTAAAGTGAAGGCATGTAACAAGCAAAGTGTGTTGCTCATTAAATGCATCCATGTGAAAATAAGCCTTTGCCAGTTGGCTTGTGGCATTTCAGCCTGGCTTCAGGTGAGTCCAGAGCCATGAGAGGTGTCTAAGCCTTGTGCTGGTGTTCTGCATAGCGCGCCCTCCCGAGCAGCCTGCTTCACTTTGCTTGCTTCCCTCCTGGCAGAGAAAATGGGAGACTCAACATCGCTGCGCTGTGAAGTCAGCTTCATTTTCAAGCAGTAAATGAGGGCTCCAAACTCTTCAGGCCAGAGCTGCTCAAAAGACACGCTTTCCCTGGAATAACTCCCTCTCCCCCCACCCAGACCCAAACAATTACCTTGGCCATATGTTTTGTAAAAAGCACTTTTCACAAAGACAATGTCTTCTGTGAAATAGAACCTGACAGCTCTTTTTAATGCCACATTAAATGTGAGGTTTTAATCTCATAAACCTCAGGAAATTCAGAAGTTGATCTTCCCCCAGAAGCTTTAACTCTGCCCCCTCGTGCATATGCCCTCCAACAGGAACGCTCGCCAAACATGCACACGAAAATACTTTCCAGTGAAATGCTATGTGTATAATTCTGATGCCTCTCAGGTTGCAGGGAAAAGCGCAATTTAAACACAAATCAAAAGCAGACAATTAAGGTTACTTAAAAAGTAATATCGGAGACATATTATTCAACATCATTTGGGAATATGCAATAGGATATGGAGATAAACTGAGACCGAGATGCTGCAGTGGCAATGCATTTGAAATACCTAGGTAGATGGATTAGAAAGTAAATCAGGCCTCCAGGACACTTGCTCAGATGCAGCCAGGCTGAGAACACCTGAAATTGTTTCTGTGTCACAGACGTTTGGAGCCATCCATGAAATGAATCTCTTGGTTGTCTGCCCATCCTCTACAAGTGAATCTCTACATGACAAAAAAAAAATTCTGATCTTATCCAAAATCCTTTGCCTGGAGTCCTAGCTGAGGGCACGAGAGTGTGCTGGACACTGACGAGTCTTCTCCTGCTCTGAAAGATGTTGCTTGCTCTGGGGCAGAGCTGGGGTTCACCATCCGGGTGGCAGCAAGAAAAGCAGATGGAGCTTGTCGGGTTGCACTGCTTGGTGTGGCTGAGATGACTGCCGGCATAAACAATGGACTTCCCCGCTGTCCACATGCACACGCGTGTGCACTGCCAGGACAACCCTGCATCAGCGGAGGAAATGTCCCGTGTCTCTGTGGCCACAAGCACGGTCCCTGCAGACCAGCTCCAGCCTCCTGCGGGATGCTCAGTCAGGCTTGACCCAAGGGGATCAGTGGGAATGTGGAAATGCACAGTCAAATCTTCTGGGGACCAACAAGGGTAGTGGAAGAGAGGGCTGGGGCTTCAGCACCAGCCTCTCTAACCCAGCAGCCTTCCCCTGCAGCCCCTTTCCGCAGGACAGTGTGCCTTGCCGTGGGAAATGAGCAGGCTGCTCGGCCAGAGGAGAGCAGGTACAGCCTGTCAGTGCTCTGCAGTTTACAGGGGCAGATTGCCAGCGTCGGGGAATTCCAGAGCCTGAACAGACCTTGAGGGGCTTGTGAGCGGTTACAGCAGCTCTTTACCACTGCGTGAAGTCAGACGTGGAGGGCAAGGGGAGAGCTAGTGAGGAAGAACTATTTCACCTGTCTTATTAGGGACTTCGTCAGCAGGATCAGGGCTCAGCTGCCAACCTGCTCTGACATCCCTGTGACCTGCAAGGCTGTGTGAGTGGCGGACCTGCACTCCCCTGAGTGCCATGCTGTGAGGGTTTGTCGAGGGACAGCTGGGGAGCAGGGACCCGGACCCCTCCCCGCTCAGTGACCCCTGGAACCCGAGGCTGCTGCTGCAAGTGACCTGCGAGACACACACATTCTTGTTGCAGCACATCTCAGTTCACTCTGTGTGAGGATGAGGGCTGGAGCTGTACTGATCTGGGAGATGATTCCCACTGTCCCTCTGCCAGAAAGCTCCCAGCCCTGTGGAAGGAATACACTGACAGGTGGACAACAAATGCATCCAGGGGCATGAAGATGGAACGAATGGCCTTTTTCCTTCATTGCCTGGAGGCACTAAATCCACCCAGGCTCACTGCATCAGTCACTATGGGTCACCATGAGTGTGAAGGATAGGGGGAGAGGAATGTGAAGATGAATATTTCAGCATTGTTACATGCTTCAGGGCATTTGTGTATCATCCCTGGCAGCATTGCCACTGTTCCCATCCCCTTTCTACAAAGCAGAACTGCAGAAAGATGGCTGAGGGAATGGCAGCGTTCCTCCCATCTGCTTAACTTGCAGGGTCAGAGCCCTTTTCAGGGCGTAAGAGGGATTCTGTCCCTGCAGCCCTCAGAGGCCCGTAGCCAGTGACCCTCCTGCCACTGCTGGAGCTGTTGACTCCAGAGCTGTCTGAGGTCAGTCTGCCCAGGAACTGCAGCGGCTCGAGCAGCTCAGGTGCAGACTCCTGATGCCTGGCCCTCCGCTCACCCAGACAGCGTGAGGGGCAGGACACGCCTTGCACGCTGTGCTGGCGCCTTCCAGCCTCCAGTATTTTGTATCTCTGAGCCGGCAAGGCAAAGCTCCATTTCAGAGGAGGGGGCAGATGCTCATGCCAAGCGGCTTTGATCAAAGGCCCTATTTAGTTATCCAAGGCAAGGGAAGCAGCTGGACGTGCTCCTGCTGGGGAAAGGATCTTTTTCTCTTTTCTCCAAGCTCAGCCAAATCCAGTATGGCTGGGAGAGACCATTTTACAAACTGAGGCTCTTTGCGGAGAGGGATCCTTCTCTTCAGAGTGCTGAACATTTAGATCAGGCCCTGAATATCCTCACGGTCCCTGCTGCTGCTGTGTTTGGCAGTCACTCTGCGATCCTGGAAAACACTTAGATCTTTGCTCTGGGGGACAGAAGTTAGAGGAATGGGGTGCATGAGGATGCTTAGCCTGCAAGTGTCAGCCCCTGGCATGAACATCCCAGCCTCTGGACCTCCAGCAGACTGCCAAGTGTTGCCTGACCACACCATGGAGCATGAGTTTCTCCCTACCAAAGACCTCATCTCCTAGCGAAGGCTCAAATGAAAATTGTCTCTGTCCTGAAATGTCCAGAAAACTTTGTGGCAGGCTGAGCTAAATCAGGAGAGGTTTTATGGAGTCTTCCAGTGGGGACAGGAAGATAAAGTGACAAATTGACTTTGAAGAGTGAGGTATTTCTATGGCTGAGAAGAGGCTGAGAGTGCTTGGCTTAAAAAACAGGATGAAGCAGCCACACCGCCTGCTTTTCTGAAACCCTATCTCCCCCAGCTTCACGTCTCCCCACACTGAGGGACACTGAGGGCTCCTCTCCTATCCCTCTTTCTTTTTTTTCTTCTTCCTAAGAGAAAAACAGAGAGGAAGGACAGAGCTGGTGCTGTTTTCCCAAAGTGTTTCCCCCAGGGCCCTTGTTGCAGCATCAAATTTCCTTTGAAATGGCTATGTGGGAAACACAGTTTCTTGGGTCAATTCCCAAATAAAAAAGAAAAAAAGACAATAAAAAATGAAATAGGAAAATAAAATTCAACATATGAAGAGCAGAAGCCAAATCACAGCAGTTCTCTGTCCCATTTAATCCTTGGTCCTAGGGAGGAGACTAAAAGTGCTGTTGGGAACACTAATTTTGCATTAACATGTTCCCACTTCTAAATGTCTTCCTGGCTCCCTCCCTGGATTAGCCTTTTTGCCCTTTTTCCATTTAAATTCCACTAAGATTTAGGGCATCATCTACTCACAAGCCGGGCATAGGAACAGACGACTGACTGGATGCAATTCCTGGAGTCTATTCCAGACCACCAAAGCAACCCAGAGCAGAGGACAAGTTTCTCTTTAAACACTTGTTTGTGATTTGAAGACAGGCAAAGCTGGTTATTACGTGTACAAGGACTCATATTTCTGTCTTGCCTCTTCCTCTGCTCCTAACCAGCCCTTGGTTTTCATCTGCCCCAGGAAAACACATGCACTGCTGCTCAGCCCTGCATCCCACCCAGCTGCATGCACCCTGACTCCTCAGCAGCTGTGCTTGAAGGTCTGATGAACACTTGAAGCTTCAGCCCGAGATCTCCGCGAAGACATCAGCTTCCTATAAACGTTTCCTGAACTTCTCCTAGTGCCTGCTGACATGCGAGAAGCTTTCTGCCACCTGGCCTTCTTGGCAAGCAACAGACAGTGTCTGTCCCGCTTTGATCTGCTGTGCACATCTTTTGACCCGGAGTAGGCTGAAGTGCCTCAGATAGTCTGTTTCTGCCAAAGCTTATACAATAAAGCAAAGGAATAAGTTGGTTGGGGTCAACACTCCAGACCTGTACACATCTCTGCCTGAACTCTGCAGACAGGCCTGCAAAGTGTTCAAAATCAAGAGGAAATAAAGCTTTTTCCTGCCCGAATCATCCTTACTTTCCCCACACAGAACCTGTATTTATACCAGCACTGGCTGATATGACGGACAGGCACCAGAAAAGACACCAGATGGACTATCCAGGACAGTTTTCCTTGGTCTTTGTTTATATCACACTCAAAAAACATCCGTTTTCTTACTGGTTGCCCAACCAAGTAAATGTGCAAAACACCCAGCCTTAGTGAGACTCAAAAGCCGATAGCACTGCTAAGCCAGGTTTTCCACAGAGGGAGAAAGGCAGCTCTGCTTGCTGTGCCTGACTTTTTCTTTGAGCGTCTTTGTCACATCTGGGAACCTCATGGCTACCCTGAAGCTTGATTTTCTGGTCCAGCAGAGCCAGCGCTCCTCCTGACCTTGTTGAATTTGATGGTGGTTGTGTCAGAGTGAGTTCCCCAAGTCCTGGTCCCAGATCACCTTGTAATCAAGTGGTTTGATTCAATCGATGGGACACAGGTCCTTGCTATTTGGCATCTCTGGCTTGCAGTGCATCACCCCTGCATTTTGCAGAAATCCCATCGTTATGAACACATTTTGTCCAAAGTCGCCATTTTTTTTGTACACACAGTTGAAGTCCTGGAAATATTTTGGTCACACAGACCACAGCTGTGTCCAGCACACCTGGGGAAATGCCTCTGACAGACTAATGAAAAATACCTGGATGAAAGCTGCTTGGTACTTTAATTCAGCTTCTTGCTGTCTAAACAATCTGAATTTTGGAGCTAGCACCTCAGCTGAAATAATTTACTGCTTCTGCAGACTGGATTTCAAGCCCCTCAAGAGTACCTTAAAAAAAAGCCTGAAAAAGAATTTCATTCAGTCATGTATCTCCCTCTGGTACCTCCATCATGTTTGTTAAAAAAGGATGGCTCTTTATGCCTTGTTGTTAACTGCATCAAATCATGAAAAATAAATAATGATCAAAACCAAATGTCATCTGTCTTTAATTAATGAACTGTTGAAAAGGACGTAGAGTGCCAGGATGTTTACGGAGTTGGGCTTAAATAGAGCTTGCAGCTTGGTGTGTACTTAGAAAGGTGTTGACTAGCAGGTTTTAGTCTATGTAGAACACATTTACTTTGAATATTTAGCTAAGCTACTCAGCCTGTTCCTGTCAGTGCCTTACATCAGTAACGTCTGCTTAGATGTATCAGGCTCAGTCCTGGCTGGCTGCATGGACAGTGCTGGTCCTCTCTAGCTGGTGCTTGAGAAAACAGGCTGTACATAAAACATGGAAAGTTCACTAAAGTGCAACTCCTTGGATACGTCATCTCCTCAGAGGGAATAACCATAAAACTAAAGTGTTTCTGCCATTGCTGGATGGGATCCAAAGAAAGTCTGGGAGCTTCACAGCACCTTTGGGTTCACCAATTTTTACAGATATTTTACTGAGAACTTTTGCAAGAGTGATGTTTCTGATCATCCTTGTGGGGAAAAGCAGTGAATTCATACAGACACAAGAAACCCAGCTGGCTGAACAGCTAAAAATACATTTGGCTTGGCATATTTCCTTGTGCACCAAGACTTTGCATAAACCTTCTTTCTTCAGAGGAAGGCATGCAGCTATGAAATCAGAGCTGCTCTTTTGTGTCACTGTGGGCCCCAAAATGAAATCCATCCCTGTATGTGGTATTCTTGGAAGCTCACAGGAGTATAATTGTAAGATCAGTAATAAGAAAGTTTCTGGCTGTCAAAGTACCTTCTATCCATGGCATCGTCATCTGGGAGGCACACAAGTTTTAGAACATTTATTCAGAGACCATTAGAAACCTGCATGTCCGTGCTCCATGAAGGCCAAGAGCCAACCCTGAATCCTTTAATTCTTGTTGTCCTCCAGTTGCAACTTCCTCCTGACATCTTGTCTGGGCTCTAAAAACGGTAAGCCCAATCGATAAGCAATGCTACAACAGTGAGTATCCTGACCCTGAAGGCAATATCAAAGAATGTGCTGTTATTTTACCACTCTGTCATTTTGTCAATGTCAGCTTGAATAATGACTGCTATCTTGCATCAAATGCAGTCTACCCTGAAGTGCGTTCACCATTAAGATCATGTCTGCTGAGGAGAGTGCAAGCTCAGCTATGAAATCCCAGTCCAAGAAGGACATTTGTTTTGCTGTTGATGCGGTACTGCACCAAGCTATACATCAGGTCTTGTGACACACTCTCGAATGAAGAGCTGCCATGCCAAACTTTTAGGTACTCTCAGCTCATTCCCAAGCCCATTTTAATCATGGTTAGGCATTTCCATTGGACTTGATTATGAATATAAGGATGGGTGCACTCAGACAAAAAGTCAATTATAACACTGCCCTATCTCTGACAGTGGCCAGTAACAGATGCCGACATGGAAAGTATAAGAACGTGGCAAGGATATAGTGATATTTCCCCTGAGTACTCTGCAAGGCTCCAGCAATTTCCATCATACAGACATTCTGAGGCAGGTGAAGACTTTGTGCTTAACAGCCAGCAGTAGTGTACTCCTCTATGATTTTGTCCAGTCACCTTTTAAACTCACATAAATGCTTATTGTCCACAGCATCCTGAGGCACAGAGTCCAGCAGCTTAATTATGTGTTGTGAGAGGAACTGTTCTCTGCTGTTTGTTTTGAACAGGCAAAGTTCTTTGAATCTTCAGTGTGACTGACACAAGTAGGGTGCTATGGCTGGAACAAAATCGTTGCTGGAACAAAAATGTTCCACCTGTGTGAAAAGTGTGTTTGCTTGGGAAGCAGTGCATTTATGCTCCTGTCATTTATTTTCAAATGTCACAGGTCAATGTTCTGCATTATTACTAGTGGTGAAACTCAATTTGATGCGTTATTGTGAGAACTATTCAAAATGTTGAAGGGGGATGGGCATATCGTACCTGTCTATCACACCAAGACAGCCAGCCAATTTGAATAAATTAACCATGATCTTAACCGTCCATTTCAGACTCATTGACTGCTGCTGAGCTGACTAGGTTTTATTCGTTTCATGTACTGAGCTTTGCTTGTAACTATTCCAAGAGTGTGTCTGTCAGCCACAACCTGCTTTACGCCAGTTATTTCTCCTACAATTTCATCTCACTTTGCCAAAAGTTTCTCATATTTCTTCAGCTAGCAGCCTGATAAAGCATCTTCTGGCATCCTTACAGGCCTTAGAATACATACGGCGATTGCAAACAAACCAGACTGACTGTCATTATTGAATAGTCCTCAGACTCACAACAGAGGTAAACTCATATTAGCCTTACAAAGTTTGAAAGCCTAGCAAATCTCATAGGAGCTGCGATTATCAACACCTAGGGTCATTTTGAATCATTCAACAAATTGAGTCAAGCAATCTTCAAGCAGGCCTTAGTCTAACAATATCCATGTTGTTTACCATGTGTTGCTAACGTAAAAGAGCTTTTCCCTCCAGCTACCTAGGCTCTCTCCTCTCCTTGCAATGATATTCAAGCTTGTGGAGCTCCTGGTCACACAGATCTGGGTTCCAAATGAATGTTATGAAATGGATGTGTTCAGTCAACAGCAAATGTTATGTATCAGCAGAACTGTCCTGAGAACTGCTATAAAATATCCATGATCCTAATAGGAGTGCTTTAGACTCAAGACTTACTGTAAGCCTGGAGGTCATTTTGAGGAAGGTGGGATAAGCAAGAAAACATGAAGATTTGTATGTTCGATTACCCTGTGTGGACAACTTTCCTGCTCCTGCACAGTCATATTCAGCTGCATCTATCCCTACAATGTGTAAAAACACTTGGCGGGTGCAGCAAAGTGCCTGCTCCGATGCATCAACTATCTAAGCGGTTCTGTTCCTTGGACTCTTGCTCATGACACCTAATAAAAATAATTTTCCTGTGAAAGATGTATGCTGTGACTTCAGAAAACAATTTCCCAAGGCTGAAGGAAAGTATGAGCTTAACTGAGCAGGGGAAAAATGTGTATACATACGTATATATAAACATATGTTTGTATAGTATGTATGTACATATATGTATCAGGAGTGCTTTAAAGAGGGTTTAAGAGGACCTAAAAGATATGATTTCATAAGAAAATGAACAGGACCTTTTTGGCCAAACACGCGTTTTAGTTCAGCAATGACAATTATCCCTAGAATAATAAACTAAAAGAAGGACAAGAAGCAGAAATGCAAATCACTATAAATTTTAAGATAGGAAGTAGATAAAATGGAAAGGAGAAGATAAATATGGGAGGAAAGATCCAAATTATTGAAGAAGAAGGATTTTTCTAGGTTAATTGGGAAAAAGAGAAATGCCAGCAATGTCACGGGCCAACCATGTGGAGACAGAAAAAAATGTGAATTATTTAGAGACAGTAGAAATGCTCAATAAATAAGTTTGCTCTGAGTTTGGAAAGAAAGAAGAGTATGTGTTTATATCACACAAGGATGTCGAAATACTTTCCACTCTACTAGCAACCAAGAAGGAAGTTAAGCAACTTCTTCTAGGGATAAACACATTTTGTACGAACAGGATCTGCAAGCTTGCAGCCAAGAGCCTTCCTAGAACTGGCTGAGGAAATTTCTGACCCCTTGACATCAGTCTTGGATAACTCCTGGAGCACTAGGGAAATTCCAGAGAAGTCAGAGAGCTCTTGCTATGTGCCAGTATTAGAAAAGAGAAAGTGGTCTGACCCAAGCAGCTCTAGAATGGCAAGTCTGACATAATCTCATCACAATAATGGAAAAACTAATACAGGAGTCAATCAATACAGAATTAACACATAGCAACATAATTAGGGCCAGTTAACACAGCCTAATAGAAAACAGGACTTGTCAAACAGTCTTTGATGAGACAAAAAGTTGGCATGATAGAGGTGACTACCCAGATATAATATATTTAGACTTTTACAAAGCTTTGACTTCGCAGCTCATGACAGTTTGATTAAAAAATTAGTGTAATGCAATGTCCATGAAGCACTCCTTAAATTGATTAGGAGCTGCTAAGCAATCTGCTAAAAAGTAGTTGTTTATGAGGCATCAAGGGCACATGGGGGTGTTTCTGAGGAGGCAAGGTCTGTAGGAGTTGGTGGGAAGTCTGGCATGACTGTGTCTTGTCATCCATAATCTGGGAGGAAAAACAAAATTGCTGCTAATGAAGCTGTTGGTTGACACAAGAATGAGCAAGTAGTCAGTGCTTACAAAGACAGGACACCTATTCAGAGATGGAGAGAGTGTTCTCCTACAGGAAGAAGTTGAAGCTGGATTGGTTGGGCCATGGTGTGTAGGAAGAACTTCAGTCATAATGTGCTGTCTCTATAAAGCAAAGAACTGGGGGGAAATTGACAGTTTGTATAAGGCAAGAAAGTCCCTCTTTGGATGGCAGATCTATTGTGTGATATTTGGATAGACAAACAAGATGCACGGCATAATGAATAGAAGTAAGAACAGGAGTAGGGAAGGTGTTTTAACTCTGGGAATTATCAGTGAAACCACTCCTGGAACACTGCACACAAAAATTACCCCAGGGTAGAAGACAGCAAATGCTGCTTTCTTGGGAGCTTAGGGCCAGGCACAGAAGATGAGGACATGGCTAGCTGAATTTCTCTCCAAGTGTGGGTGAAGCATGAGTGCAGGTTTTCTGAGTTACTGGCTCCAGTTTAAGGACCTGAGTTCTGTTTACTTTCCTTATTACCTACTGAAGCAGCTGGTCTGAGTCTTGCCCTCAATCTCCTTAGATTAATGAAAACAAGATCAAGAGGCATGCTGCAACAGCACATACACATCTTAGCAGGCACAATACATCTGCTAGTAAAGATTTTCAGGAGCTGTTCAAGGCAGTGAGAAAGGCATAACAGGGACCATTGTCAAGAATCTGGAGTGAAATTCAAGTTTGGAAATGCATCCTGGTTTTCAATTCCAATTATGATTAGAGAAAACACTGAAGGGACATGTATAAGCTTCTGTCTTCTGATGTCCTTAGGTCACAAGATACCGTCTCAGAAAAGGTACTTTAACCAAGCACAAGTTCTTGATATAAACTGAGAATGAATATACAAAATTTAATGGTTCTTGATAGAGAACTGCTTAAAGACTGCATTTCTGAGTTTGTTTGTCAGGAGAAGATTCCTGGACTCTTACAATGAAGATCCACTCAGCTCTTTAGTCCTTATGCAGTGTCAGTTTTTCAGCTGACTGCACGTTTCATCAACAGTGAATGAGGTTCCCATCCACGAAGGTGAACACGGGGAAAGGAAAAAAGAAGAAACAGAGAAGGCAGGACCAGTGGGAGGAGAGACAAAATGGCTTAAAGAACCGATTATAAGTTTTGAAAAAAAGATCAGATACGAGAAAGAGCACGAGAGCAGCCAGTGTCCTTTAAATTGTCCATGTTCAGTTGGGCCATATTCACTTGTTGTGTGGTACAAGACACAATTTACCATGTGGCTCAGCTCCCCAACTAAGGACTGTATCTTCCTTTTCCAAAATGGATGTGAAATAAGTAAATGCAAGATGCTCAGGGCATGGGAAGTGCTTACAGTCTCACTGCTTCCCTTGAGCATTTGCTTTGAGCTCTACTTAGTAGTGATGTTTGCAGCTATTATTTTGTAGCCTATGTGAAATTTCTTTGTGGGTCTTGTTTTGGTCCTAGGGAGTTATTTGTCTGCATCCCACCCACGAAGATCCACACCCAGAGTCCACAAAATGCAGTTTTCATTGATATGGAAAGCCTGAATGGACAAAAGAACTTGAACTGCCCTTCCAGCTCTTCCCATGGAGATTCACAGCCAGGGATGAAAAGTACCTTGGGTACTTGGGACACCTAAACTCAGATGTCTGCATGCAGCTGTACCTCGGCAGTTTGAGCTCTCTGGTAACTACAGCTCCGTTTGGTTGCATGCCCATAGACCTTTAGTGCCATCTGAGATATCTCAGGATAGCCAGGACATCCACACAGGGCTTCTAAATGCAGTGCAGTACCCATAGGATACCCTTCCTTCCTAGAAGGTATCCTGAAGGATCCTGCAGGTCCCAAGTTAGTCTAGAGTCCCATGTGTGTGTAAACTGAGCCACAGACAATATTGTCGATGTAACTGGGGGTACAGTGGGAGCTTAAATCCCACAACGGATGTGCCTGCACCCAGCTCACACGCAAGACACCCACACAGCAGAGGTCTGCATGGAGGCAACTGAGAGCAATTCAGCTGACCAAATGTTAGTGCCTTAAGTCAGGGTAAGAGAAACAATGCTCTGGACTCCCATGAGAGCCTGGATACCCAGCTCCTGTGTACATCAGAGACTTAGGTGTCTCAAATTGGAGTGCTACTTATCCCTCATGTTGCCTACGGTTTATAGCACACTTCATGGACTACATATCATTCACTTCACCTCCTTTTTTGCTGCCTTCTTTATTCACATGTGCAAGCTACTGACCACACCAGTGATCTCAAAGGTCTTCTGAAGCCAAGCATCATCCCACCCATATTAGGATTGCCCAGGGAAAGCCTCTCTCCTGCCTGCTCCATCCTCCTCATGGTATGTGCCCACCACCATCCCTGTAGCTGCACGAGTCAAGAACCTGGGTGCACATAGTGCCACCTTCTCACTTGGCCACCTTGTTTCCCTCCTTACTCAGAAGCTACATCCTGGCTCCCCAACTCAGGCTGCTGTCCTTCTGTTACTGGGAAGACAACGGTCTGTAAAGGGAGCTGGGAGGCTGGAGCCAGTGCACCAGTTTGTCACACACAACAGGAATGAGAGAGAACAAATAGCTGCCAGAGCCCATCCATGACACTTTCTTGTTTAATCCTGGGAGAGGAGTCACTAAAGACCATTCACACTTTAAAAAAAAAAGGAGGGAGGGTGTGCCTAAAAGGATGAACAGCAATAAATAGATATTCATGCCTTCCCATCACAGGCCTTAAGTGCTTTATTTACCTCTGGTGCAGAGGCACAGGAGCCAGAGAGGTACTGCACCTCTTCAGGCTGGGACCGAGTGTTTTAATGCATATGAACAGCACGCTGACTTCATTAAAGCTTTCGATTAACGCCAGAAAGGACCCACTCCAGCAGCTGCATTTATCACTAGGGCGACGGCATATTTAGAGAGAGTGATTTGGTAGGCCCTTAGCATAATCAGAATAGATGAACCTACCTTGAAGGAAAAAAAAAAAAAGACGTAGCTTTTAATAGACCCAGAAGTGCACTATGAATATTTATTGTGCCCGTCCTTTCAGTGGGGACACGATGACGTAGTGAGCAGAGGTGGCACAAGGTGGTGGACAGGATCATTCAGCAGCGCATGCCCTTGTCCATAGGGGGATTACAGTTGATGTTGTTGAAGGGGGGCTGACGTGCCAGATTCTCCATCAGCTCTACAGAGCATCCCCAAGATGGTGGCACTGGGTTTCCTGCTTGCTGCTAGGAAACCCAGTGTCCTCACTGCCCTCAGAGACAGTCAGCTCCAGGACACGAATCAGACCCCAGGGGACTGCGGATCCAGAGGTGCCTCCCTATCAAGCATGGCCCTGCTGAGGTCTCCTCAGCTAGAAGCCCACAGGTAGATGCCATGACTCCAGGCACAAGCAACCCTACATGGGTCAGCACCCCGGGTCCAGCTCTTGTCATGCCTGGGTCAGACCAAAGACCCCAGGTCTCATTCCCAAAGATGGCCAACAGCAGATACCAGGACAAGATTAGAAGAATAAGGCAGTCCTACTGTCCCAGTCATCAGCAATTTGTGAACCAGGAGTATCCTGAGACAGTGATGATATACTGGCAGTTAATAATTCTCCACAGAACCATTCTTCCACAAATTTGCTCTTTCCTTCTGTTCCATCTCCATTCTTCATGCCTCCCCAGGCTCACCACCTCTCTTCAAAGCAATGAGGAGTTTTCTTTTTTTTTACACTTATTTTTTATGCCTTTGAGTTTTGGAACCTTCAACTTAATGGTCCTAAAAATAAGTGATTATTGAAAGGAGGCTGAGGAAAGGAGAAAAGGGGAGAAAGAATGAGAAAGAGAGTTAGAGGCAAGAGGTTGCCCTTTGGGAACTGGAGAACTCAGTGCAGATGATCTGAGGACCAGTTTAACTGCCGAGACATTAGTGTGTGCATCTGTGTGTGAAGTTGTGAGTTTACTGGAAACTAGGACAGTGGTGGTTTAACTAGAAAATCCCTAATAAAGGAGGAATAACTAGGACCATATTTCCAAAAAGGGTATTTTTTAACAACCTCCTTAGGGAAGTGGGGGGATGGAGGAGTACTTCACTTGGAAAACAAAAAAACCTTACATGGAAATTTTCATTAATCTCTGGAGACTGTTAGGTCAAATTAGGAGATGAAATCTGATCACTAAAGTGTGAAGTAGAGGGATTTTAGCCCTTTCTAAGGGCAAACCTTAGTTCAGCTTTAATGTCGAAGCTTTCTGCCAAAGGTTTCCGCATGTACATGTCACTGTAACAAACACAACTTTGTATAGGTCTCTCTGCCTCTGTACAGAGGCAAATGTGTAGATGCAAGCAAAGATCTGTTTTTTTTTAATTTAGTTGCACTGCTAAAGATGTCAGTTTCTGTAATTCTCCCTGCCTCATTCTCTAATATACATGACCTTTAATAAGAAGGACTTATGGTTTGACAGCAAGGACTATTGAAAAAAGCAAGGAAATCCTGGCCAGATTAAATTTTTAGTCCATTTCATTTCCATCCGCTGCTTACAGCCAAGTTGTACGTGGATCTCAAACTAAAGATGGCAATTTGGGAGGCAATTTTCTTGAATTGCAGGTACAGCAGGATGCAGAGGAAAGTAATGGCAAGATCAGGCAGTTAGACGTGGCATAAACATTTAAGCTACTGGTTAGACTTAATGGATTTTCGTTCATTCACTTTCTTTCTCTCTCTCATTTTTTTTTAAATATCTGTGAATGAGAGGAACAACAACAGCAACAAACAAAAAAAAATGCAAAAAAAATAAAAAGAATAAAAATCCAAACAGGTCAATACCTTACTGATAAGGGGCAAAATTACTGACTTCGCAGTTCCCAGTGGAGTTAGTTTCCTCCCACTGAAAGAAACATCCCATTGGAGCACCTGCTTGCAGGTGGGCAAGAGCTCCTGGAGAGGCTGTAGCAAGGTCACCCCACTTCCCATGAATCACAGAATCACAGAATAGTAGGGGCTGGAAGGGACCTCTGTGGGTCATCTAGTCCAACCCTCCTGCTGAAGCAGGGTCACCTACAGCAGGCTGCACAGGACCTTGTCCAG